>LULT01000254.1_pt1 | contig 15980 bp, 16 predicted proteins | sample 728141 | NCBI WGS metagenome assembly LULT01 (sample SAMN03860282, study PRJNA289734) | marine metagenome | biome: seawater column; feature: ocean; material: water; isolation source: Red Sea water column Station 108 - depth 100m | place: Saudi Arabia: Red Sea | collected 2011-10-15 | depth 100 m | reverse complement strand
AAAAATATTAGTGATCCTGAAGAAGTTAGAGATCTTCTTGAGAGTCTGCAGGATAAAAAAAAATCACCTATTGATTTGAGAAGAAGTGGGATTATAACCATTTTCATTGGAGCTGGTTTATTTATGCTTGGTTGGATAGCAATAGGTGAAATTTTAAAAGGAGTAGGTGTATTAGTTGGTTTAATTGGAGTAGGTCAGATGATTGCAGGATATATATATCCAAATCAAACAGAGGAAATCAATAAAGCAGTTGAAAATTTCGAAAGAAAATAAAATCACGAAAAAAATATATATTCTGTGGAACAAGATTATCAACTTTAAAATTAAAGTTTTAAAAATGTTTTTAAAAAAATAAAATTATGGAAATAGGAGAAATCATACCTATATTAGGTATTTTAACAGGAATTATTATTCCAATAGTCGTATTCTTATGGCTTTATCATGAGAATAAGAATAAGTATGCTGCAGTTGTTGAGATCTCTAAGAATCTAGATGATTCATCAAAAGCTGAGGAATTAATAAAAATTTTTGAGGATCGAAAAAAAGGACCACTAGATTATAGAAGAAGTGGAGTTATAACTCTTTTCGTTGGTATCGGAATTTATCTCGTTGGATATATATCATTTGGTAGGCTTTTTGAAGCTGCTGGAGCGTTAGTTGCTTTAATTGGAGCGGGCCAGATAATAGCAGGGTATTTATATCCAAATACAGGTAAAGAATTAACAGATGCAGTTGAAGAATATGAAAAAAAATAAAGTTTGGGAAGAGATCATAAAAAGCTTAAAAATAATCTTGAGGAACTTAGAAGATCTGCTGGCTTAACTCAAAAAGAGCTTTCAGAAAGTGCAGGGGTTTCAAGAAAAAGTATAAATGCTATTGAAAATGGAATTTATATTCCATCAACTCTTCTTTCTCTTAAAATAGCAAAAACTTTAAAATGTAATGTTGAAGATATCTTTCAAATCCCTTAAAATAGTTATCTATGGAGTGGTCTAATAAATATAATTTAATTAATTTCGCCTTGTTTTGATTGAGATAAAAAATTTACATAAGTCTTATGAAATGGGTGCTAACTCACTTCATGTTTTAAAAGGAATTAATTTTTCTGTAAAAGATGGAGAGTTAGTTGCTATTATGGGATCTTCAGGATCTGGGAAATCAACTCTTCTAAACATTTTGGGAATGCTTGATACTGCTGATGCTGGAACCTATCATCTTGATAATATAAAAATTGCAAATATGGATGAGACTAAGGCTGCAAACTATAGAAATAAATTTTTAGGATTTGTATTTCAGTCTTTTAATTTAATTAATTATAAAGATGCTTTAGAAAATGTTGCTTTGCCACTTTATTATCAAGGTCTGCCTAGAAAAGATAGACAGAAAATAGGATTAGAATATCTTGACAAGGTGGGACTAAAAGAATGGTCAGATCATTTGCCAAGCGAACTTTCTGGTGGTCAAAAACAAAGGGTTGCGATTGCACGTGCAATGGCTTCAAATCCAAAGGTTCTTTTAGCTGATGAGCCAACAGGTGCTCTTGATTCAAAAACATCAAAAGAGGTAATGGCTCTAATCCAAAGAATAAATAATGAAGGGAAAACTATTCTTGTTGTAACCCATGAACATGATATCGCTAATATGTGTAAGAGAATTGTACATCTTAGAGATGGTATTATAGTAGAGGATAAGAAAATTAAACAAAATATAGTTAAAGATGTTTAATGTTGAACGCTGGATTGAGATTTTTCAATCTATTAAGAAAAATAAATTAAGAGCTGTATTATCTGGTTTTACAGTGTCTCTAGGAATTCTCCTATTTATTATACTTTTTGGACTTGGAGAAGGGCTGAAGAATTCATATAAAGATTTATTTTTAGATCAATCAAACAATGTAGTTTTTGTTTTTCCTGGGAAAACAACAAAACCTTTTGGGGGCTTTAAATCAAATAGAAGAATAGAATTTGACAATTCTGATATTGAAGAAATTAGTAAACAATTTGATTCAAGAATTGAATATATCAATCCAAGAATAAGGTCTGGTGGAATAATCTCATATAAGCTTGAATCTTATGACTTTTCACTTCAAGCGGTTGCACCATCTAACCAATATATTGAGAATCATATTTTAATGAAGGGAAGATATTTAAATGAAAGAGATATCAAAGAAAAATCTAAAGTAGCTGTAATTGGTAGACTTGTTGCAAGAGATATTTTTAAAGAAGAAGATCCTATAGGAAAGTTTATTAATATAGGTAGTAGAGCATTTAAAGTTATTGGTGTTTTTCAAGATAGAGGAGGGGATGTAGAAGAGAGTTATCTATTTATTCCATATACAACACGACAACAAATTTTAATGGGTTCAGATAAAATAGGCGACATTGTTTTAACTTTTAACCCTGAAATAGGAGCTTCTGGTGCAGTCAAACTAGCAGATGACTTAAAAAAGTTTTTAAAGAAAAGAAAATCAATTGATCCAACTGATCCAAGTGGTTTATTTATAAGAAATGTAGCAGATGAATTTGAAAGGTCCATGCAATTTGCAAGTGTACTCCAAATCATAGTAACATTTGTTGGAATAGGTACATTAATTGCAGGGATAATAGGGATTTCTAATATAATGGTATTTATAGTCAAGGAAAGAACTAAGGAACTAGGAATAAGAAAAGCATTGGGAGCTTCTCCAAATGAAATAATAAAAATGATTTTAACCGAATCAATTTTTATAACTGCAGTCTCTGGTTTTCTTGGAATGGTCGGAGGTATTATATTATTGAATTCAGTTGATACTGGCCTAATGGACTACTTTATAACCAGACCAGGGGTGAACTTTAGTTTAGCAATAACAGCGACTATAGTATTAATTGTTTCTGGTGTGATAGCAGGTTATATTCCTGCAAAAAGGGCTGCTCAAATAAAACCAATTGTTGCTTTAAGAGATGAATAGTTTAAAGAAAATTTTTGATAGAGATACTTGGGATGAAATTTTTGAATCTATTTCAAAAAATAGAACAAGAACTGTAATTACTACTATAGGAGTTTTTTGGGGAATATTTATTTATATAGCTCTTGCAGGATCTGCAACTGGACTTGAAAATGGATTTGATCAAGCATTTAGTGGAATTAGTAAAAATTCAATGGGTTTTTGGGCTCAAAGTAGATCTATACCTTATAAAGGATATGAGGAAGGTAGTAGACCAATTTTTAAAATAAGTGATGTTGATTATATACAAGAAAGAATTCCAGAAATAGAATATATTTCTCCAGGACATCAGCTTGGAGCATTTAGTGGTTCAGCTCCAATAGTTGTTAGAGGAACCAAAACAGATAACTTCAATATTTTTGGAAACTATCCAAACTATGCTACTATAACTGTAAAAAAGCTTTTTGATGGAGGTCGATGGATAAATGAGGAAGACATGAGATTAGAAAGAAAAATTGCTATTATTGGAGAAGGAACTAGGGATAGGTTATTTGAAATAGATGAAGATCCACTTGGTAAGTATATTAAAATAAACGATATAAATTTTAAAGTTGTAGGAATTCATAAATATTCACAAAGTTCTGGATTTGGGTCAGATGGAGATATTTATATTCCATTTACAACTTTTGCAAAGGTTTATAATACAGGTGATGATTTTGGATTTATGTTTGTTTCAGGCTATGATTATGTTAACCCAGAATACCTTGAAGGCGTAGTCTTAGATAATCTAAAACTTCGTAAAAATGTTTCTCCTGATGATGATAGAGCTTTTGGATCATTTAATATTGGAGCATTATTTGAGAGTATTATTAAATTTTCTAGAGGTATGGTTTTTCTATCTCTAGTTGTTGGAATTGCAACAATTTTTGCAGGAGTAATAGGAATTGGAAATATAATGCTAATAGCTGTCAAAGAGAGAACTAATGAATTGGGTATTCGAAGAGCAATTGGAGCAACTCCAGGAGAGGTAAGAGTTCAAATAATATTAGAAATGGTATTTCTTACAATTCTAGCTGGATTAATAGGAATAATTGTTGGATCAATGTTACTTTTTTTAATAAATGTTGGTACAGCAAGCTTAGAAGATTTTCCATTTACAAATCCAACAGTTCCTCTGTTGATTGTTTTTGGAGCATTTACAACTATGATAACATTAGGTACATTAATTGGGTTTATACCTGCAGAAAGAGCTGTAAGTATTAAGCCAATAGATGCACTAAGAGAAGAATAATTTTTAACTTTATAAAAAAATAAATCATGAACTTAAAAAAAGTAGGAATCGCAGTTTTAATCTTAGGGTTTTTGTTTTCTATGGCCTATTTTATTAGAACTAATAGTAAATCTGTAGAAGAATATGATACAACTACTCCATTTACTTCATCAATAAAAAAGACAGCTGTTGTTACAGGAAAAGTAATACCAGAAGACGAGGTTGAAATTAAACCACAATTAAATGGTATTATTGAAAAAATCCTTGTTGAAGAAGGAGATATTCTTAATGAAGGTGATCTAATTGCTAGAATAAAAGTTGTCCCTGATGAGGCTTCTGTATATAGAGTTCAAAGTCAGGTAAATAATTTAAAACTTGCCGTTAAGAATGCAGAGAGAGATTTTCAAAGATCTACCGACTTATTCGCAAAACAGATAATTTCACAGCAAGATTTTGATAATGCTGAACTTTCTTACAATCAAGCAAAAGAGAATTTATCTGCAGCTCAAAATGATTTAGAAATAATTAAAAAGGGTTCAGTTTCTGGATCTACAACTGCAAACACTAATATAAGGGCTACAGTATCAGGTACAATTCTAGAGATACCTGTTAAGCTAGGAGATCAAGTAATTCAGAGTAATAACTTTTCTGCAGGTACAACTGTTGCTATAATTGCAGATTTAAATACTATGATTTTTGAAGGAAAAGTTGATGAAGCAGAAGTTGGAAAACTATATAATGGTCAAGGACTAATTGTTAGTATGGCAGCGATTCCAGGAGAAGAGTTTGATGCTAGTCTAAAATTTGTTGCTCCAAAAGGAACCGAAGAGCAAGGTGCCGTCCAATTTAAGATAGAAGCTGATGTTACTTTGAGTGAATCTGTTTTTGTTAGAGCAGGATATAGTGCTAATGCATCTTTAGTTATTGATAGAAGAGATGATGTTATGGTTATTCCAGAGGCACTTCTCCAGTTTGATAGAAGAACTCAAGCTCCTTATGTTGAAATAGAAACTGGAAATCAAAAATTTGAAAGAAAAGACATTGAAATAGGATTATCTGACGGAATTAATGTTGAGGTCTTATCAGGTCTATCTATGGATACTAAGATTAAGATATGGAATAAAACAGAACCAATTAAAATAGAAGCTGAGGAATCTGCTTTTGATGAATTTAGAGATGATGATTAAAAAATATATTCTATTTACTATACTTTCTATTACTTCTGTTTTCTCTCAATCAGACTTGAGAATTCTATCTCTTCAAGATTGCGTTGATATGGCAATAGAAAAGAATATTAGTATAAAGCAATCTGAGTTAAGTTTAATGGACTCTGAAATTAATAAATCTAGTGCTATTGGTAATTTTTTACCTTCTATTAATGCCCAGGCTCAACATCAATGGAATATTGGTTTAAGTACAAATTTCACTACTAATCTATTAGAAACTAACACCACACAGTTCTCCTCTATGGGAGCTGGAGTTGGTCTTGATGTATATAATGGATTAAGTAATGTATATCAACTTCATAGAGCGAATCTGCAAATTTTAGCTAGTAAATATCAACTAGATAACATGAAAGATGATATCAGTTTGATGGTTGCAAATGCATATTTACAGATTATGTTTAACAGTGAAATTTTAAAAGTTCAGGAGTCTCAATTGGAAATAACTAAAGTTGAGCTTTTAAGAACACAAGATTTAATTGACGCAGGGATTTTCTCTCCAAAGCAAATTTTTGAAATAGAAGCTAATCTAGCATCTCAGGAGCAAGCTCTTATTCAAGCTGAAAACAACTATAGAAATGCTAAACTTAATTTAGCCCAACTATTATTAATTGATGATTATGAAAGTTTTGATATTGCAAATGAGGATTTTGATGTCCCATTTTCAGAAATTCTAGAGAATAGTCCAAAGGAGATATATAACAAATCATTAACTTTTAGAAATGATATTAAATTGGGTGAAACTAATATTTCTATTGCAGAAAAAGATATCCAATTATCAAAAGCACAGCTTCAGCCATCAATAAGCTCTTTCTATAGTTTTAATAGTAGAATAGCTTATGAGGATGACTCTGCAGGATTCAGTGATCAATTTAATAGAAATAAAGGTCAAACCTTTGGCCTACAACTTAATGTGCCAATTTTTAATAGAATGCAAACAAGGAATAATATTAAAAGAAGTGAAATTAATCTTGAAAGAATAAAATATCAGTTTGAGCAAGATAAACTTGACCTTGAAAATACTGTAAATCAATCATATAATGATTTAAAAGGAGCAATTAAGTTTTATGAAGCATCATCAAAAACTTTAATTTCATTAAAAAATGCATTTGAGGATACAACTGATAGATATCGTTTAGGAGTTCTTAGCTCATTTGACTTTATTCAAGCTAAACAAAGATATGAGTCTGCAGTTTCAGAAAATATTAGAGCAAAATTTGACTATATTTTTAAACTAAAAGTCTTAGAGTTTTACTTTGGACTACCTCTTAGTATTCCTGCCAATTAAATTATCCCAAATTTATTATAGGCATAGTGAATTATTAACTTCATTTATTGATCAAATTCTCTCAAAAGAAAAGATTAGCATACAAAATCTTTCTGCTGTTTCAGTATCAAAAGGACCGGGCTCTTTTACAGGCCTTAGAATTGGTTTATCTGTAGCAAAGGGTCTATGCTTTCCTCATAATATTCCTATAATCGGAATTAATTCATTAAAAATTTTAGCTCTTTCATATACACCGGAGAAAGATGAGCATATACTTTCATTAATTCATGATAAAAATGATAGCTTCTATTCAATGTTATTAGATTCTAATTATAATGAAATGGGGAAACCATCTGTAGTTTTAATTGATGAAAATTTCTTTACTAAATATGAAAAGACAAATCCTCCAGTTATTGTCTGTAATACTAAATCAATTAAAGAAATTATTAATTTCAAATCAATTAAAATTCATATAAATAGTGTATCAGCAAAACATATGGGAAATATCTCAAAAGAAAATTTTGATTGTAAATCGCTTTGATACTGCTGAACCTGAAGCAGTCGCGAGCTTGCTAAAAACTATAGAAGAACCATCACCAACTACTATTTTTATACTATTATCAGAAAGTATTCCAGATTCGCATGTGACAATTTCTTCAAGATGCGTCAGAGTTGATGTACCGGTAATGACAGTTGAGTCATTAACTGAGCTATTAAAAGGCGAAGGAATTCCACTAGAGGAAGCCGCTCTTTTATCGGAAGCTTCAGGAGGTAATCTAGGCAGAGCACGTTTGTTGCAAGAAGATCCTTCTTTCATATGATTGATGATGCCCAAATGCCACTTATTGAACGACACAATCAAGAATTAGAACATCTAGCGGAACAAGAAGATGCCTTTGGGGTTCGTGGCTCGGGACGGCAAACGATAACTGAGCGTCATAAACGCGAAATTCGTCGTTTACGTGACGACGAACTGCGATTTGGTTTGGCTACTCTCAGCAGACGTTACAGAGATTTGGGTATAGAACTTGAAAACTCTGACAAGCTAGATGCAATTGGGTTAATTACAGGTGCGGCATCAGAGCTGGAAAGAAATCCAAACGAACGCTTACTCATGCAGGCTCTTTTTTTAGACCTATCAATGAAAGTAATGGTCTAAGGAAGCTCAACAATAGTTACTGTTCCTTTATTGCCATCTACTTGGATTAAAGCCCCGTTCGGTATTCTTTCGGCAGCTTGATGAACACTAACCACACAAGGAATTCCAAATTCTCTACTTACAATTACGGAGTGACTCATAGGGGCTCCTACGTCAACTACCACTCCAGCAGCAGGAATGAAGAGTGGTGTCCAAGCCGGATCTGTAATTGGAGCTACAAGAATTTCACCTTGTTCTAGTCCGCGTGGATCTCCTGGATCAGTAATTACCCTTGCTCTGCCAGTTATTTCACCAGGGCTACCTGAAAGTCCAGTCATAATTTCACCAACTTGAACAGGTTCAACTGAAGTAGTTTTTTTCTTCCATGAGGAAATAGGAGGAACTTGGCCATTTACTATGAAGGGTTCCTCAAGAGAAGAGAGCAAGTTGAAATCTTTCCGCCTTTGCGAGATAGTTTCACTAAAAGAATTTGGATCTTTAATAAAATCATCGAGTTCACTATTTAAAAGAAGAAAAATATCACTCGGCTCTTCTAAATGACCTTCGTTAGTCATACGATTACCCAATTCGTAGATAGGTAATCGGACTTCGTGAATAGCCATCATTTGAGTTAGTTTCGTTCTTTCTCGTGTTGGCACAAATATTTTAGAAACTCTTAAACCTGTTTCTAACAATTCCAGTGCTTCATCATTGCCGGATAAAGCTTCTCTTGCTTGTTTTTCGGCAGCTAAACGGTCAGCAGCTGCTTGTGCTTGTTTTGAAGATGGTGAAAAATTGTTGTCAACGTTTCTCATTGCATCTATAGCTGCAGTAACCGGATTCGGGTCAACTTCCCAAGTGGGGTTTCCAGCATCCCATTCTCCTGGCCCGCGGCATCCATGTTCTTTTAGAAAAGATTCGAATTTATTTGCGAATTCTGAAGAATTCTTCTCAAGACGACTTAGTTCCCAAATATCAACTGTCATAGGCACAGAGTCAATTCCATCAAGACCTGAAATAAGTCGTCCGGACAAACTAGGATCTATTTCTGCACATACCTGACTTAGCAACCCTGGTCCAACCGCTGATGCAGTTCCATAGACATAATATGGTTCAAAAAATTCACGGATATATGAAGTGACAGAACGAGCTCTATTAATCAAATCTTCGTTTGAAAGGGTTTTCAGATCTGGTCTATTTTCACGGAGTTCAAGAATTGTTTTCCTGTCCTCCATTAGTTCCTGAGGTTCTTCAGCAATTGTCATAATCCACCCCATAGTGGCTTCAATTTGTTCTTCTAATTCAGGTCTTTTGTCATCCGGATGAGGAGTATGAGGAACAACATCAGGATGAGAACCCAACAAAATGTCATCCATTTGTTGAGCAGACATTCCTGGACTACGTTCCCCCACTAATCTGATCAATGACATATTGAGATACACATAACCACCGAAACAAGCAATGAAATCGGGTTGATCATGGTTTATTTCATCAGGTGCAGAAGATCCCCATCTAAAGTGACCATTCATCCAACCAAAAGCAACGCCGGCTCCCCAAACTAAATCCCATCCAAGAGGACTACATGGGTTAGGCATAATTTCACCAACATTTGATCTTGTGTACATAGGGAAACGTTCGCTTGGCGCCCAATCGGTTATCCATTTTTCATCCATATTTGCCTTTCAGGAATCATGCACGACAAAACGGATTCTTTTGAACCCCTTGCCTTTTGATTCAGTCTTTACAACCTCTATCCGTCCTACTTGCGATGTCGAGGAGACGTGAGTTCCTCCATCAGCTTGCTTATCAAGACCAACAATATCGACAATTCTAATTTCTTTAACAGATTCAGGAACCAGATTAATTTTTGTTCTAATTAGATCACGGTCAAGAATAGCGTTTTCTCTAGCTAAAAAAGAAACTTCAATTGGTCGATTTGCAGCAATTTCCTCATTACATAAATGTTCTACTTCAGAACCAAAATCTGATGAAATTTCGTCCATTTCGAAGTCCATTCTCCCAGTCAGTGCATCCATATTCCCGCCAGTAACAACACGCTTCCATTTTTTCCACATAACACCGCAAAGAATGTGCATTGCCGTATGGGTACGCATCATTTGACGTCTTCTTTCTTCATCTACTTCACCAGTGATGTGCGTCCCAATTGCTGGTATTGGGCCAGCTAATGTATGCCAAATTTTTTCATCAACAGTCCTTACATCAATAACGGAAGCAGCTCCGTCTTTCCACAGTAAATGGCCGGTGTCATGTGGTTGTCCACCGCTTGTTGCATAAAAGGCAGTCCGATCGAGTTGAATCCTAGATTCATCCACTTCTGTGACCACAGCTTCGAACGAACGGAGTTCAGCATCGCGTAAATATAGTTTTTCTGTTATTTCATTCATTTTTTTCCGTATTAATTAAGATTCTTAATTCTCCTTTAACAACTTGCCATGTAAGTTGTTGAAGGCCAGTACCATCCGGAGGAAATTTATTTGTAGGATCACATGAATTAAAAAAATTTAAATTGTCATAATCCCACTGTGTTAAACATGAATCAGCTTGTTTAGGCACCTGAGCTAAGAACGCAAACCATCCGGTTTGAGGGTCAGTGCCCGTGTGGGTGACCCATATTGGCCTATCACGACCAAGCAGATCTGGGAAAAGAACCGGACCATTCGAAGAGATTTCATTAGATAGATTGAGCGCATCGATACCACGAAAATCATCATCGCCTAAGCGAATTTCTATTGAATCTGAAGATTTTGATATTGAAAGAAGGATAAACAAACATGCTAGAGCAGCAACTATTCCAGCAATGCCGACAACAGTTGCTTTTACAACGTTTATGCGAATCCCGTGGGCTCGTGCCAATTTTTCCTTCCCTGGTTTGGGTCTTTTCTATACTTTGCCTAGTATCACGGCCGTTTGCTATTGCAATAAATAATAATGAAGTAACAATTTTTCGGAATATACAGGAGACGAAATAAATGGATCTTTTCGAGTATCAAGGGAAAGAATTTTTCGCTGAATATGGCATGCCTGTTTCACCAGGTGGACTAGCCCTTTCGGTAGAAGAAGCAGTAAGTGTGGCTGAAAATTTAGGTTGCCCAGTGATGGTAAAAGCTCAGGTTCATACCGGAGGAAGAGGCAAAGCCGGTGGAGTTAAATTTGCTGCTGATATTAACGATGTTGCAGAACATGCAGAAAAAATTCTTGGACTTGACATCAATGGTCATGTAGTTGAACGACTTTGGATAGAGAAAGCCTCAGATATAGCCGATGAATACTATGTTTCGTTTACTTTAGACCGGTCTGCAAAAAAACACTTGGGGATGCTTTCTGCAGAAGGAGGTGTAGAAATAGAAAAAGTCGCTGAAGAGAATCCAGATGCAATAGCGCGAATCTGGGTCGATCCAGTCGAAGGATTGTCTGAAGGGAATTGTAGAAATTGGGTAAAAGAAGCAGCCTTACCAGAACAAGCAATCGAAGGGACAGTAGAAATACTTTTAAAACTTTATAAAGCTTATGTAGATGGAGATGCAGATTTAGTTGAAATAAATCCCTTAATACTTACTGAGGATGGAAGAGTCCACGTTTTGGATGCAAAAGTTACTTTGGATGGTAATTCAGTTTTCCGTCATGAAACGTATAAAGAGTTTGATGAAACACAAACGAGAGATGAGCGTGAAAAAGCCGCTCATTCAAAGGGTCTGCAATACGTAGGTTTAGAAGGTGAAGTGGGAGTCATTGCAAACGGTGCAGGTTTGGCTATGTCAACTGTCGATGTTGTTAATCAAGTAGGTGGTCGTCCAGCAAACTTTTTAGATATCGGAGGAGGTGCTAATGCTGATGTTATGACCGCAGCGTTGGAAGTAATTAATAACGATCCAGATGTAAAGTCAATTTTCATAAATATTTTTGGTGGTATAACCCGAGGTGAAGAAATAGCTAACGGAATAATTGACGCTTTGGACAGAGTGGAAATGCGTTCGCCTATTGTTATTAGGTTGGACGGTACAAATGCAGATGAGGGTAGAGAAATTCTTGAACCACACCTATCACAAGCATTGCAGTTAGCGCCCACAATGTTGACTGGCGCTGAGCAGGCTGTCGCTTTAGCGAAAGGAACAAAAAATTAATGAGAGATATTACGGTTTGCTGAATAGGAATTACGGAACGAAAGTAGTAGCTGGCACCAATCCAAAAAAAGCAGGAACAGACGTTGAAGGAATCCCAATTTTTGCAAGTGTCGCTGAAGCAGTTGAGGAAACAGGTGCGACAGCATCATGTATTTTTATACCCGCTCCAGGGGTAAGAAGTGCGGTTTTAGAAGCGGCTCAAGGGGGGGTAGATTTCATAGTTGCAATTACAGAAGGGGTTCCAGCACACGACGAGGCTCTTTTTTACAATCAACTACGTAAAGATTTTCCTAATGTTCAATTACTAGGACCTAACTGCCCTGGGATTATTTCTCCGGGTGAATGCAACATTGGTATCACTGCTGGTCACATCGCTCTTCCGGGTGGACCTGTAGGAATAGTCAGCAGGTCAGGGACACTTACCTATCAGGCTTTATATGAACTAAAAGAAAAAGGGATTGGCTGTACAACTTGTGTAGGAATTGGTGGAGATCCAGTTCCTGGCACTTCGTTTATTGATTGTTTAGCTGCTTTTGAAGCCGATCCTGATACCAAGGCGGTGATGATGATTGGAGAAATTGGAGGAAGTGCTGAAGAAGAAGCAGCAGAATTTATTTCAAACAACATGACTAAACCAATTTCTGCATATGTAGCTGGAGTGACAGCTCCAGCTGGTAAAAAGATGGGTCATGCAGGCGCAATAGTTTCGGGAGGCAGAGGAACGGCTCAGGCTAAAATGGAAGCTCTTGAAGCTGCAGGAGTAAGAGTCGGAAATAATCCCACCGAAGCTGGAGAATTAATGGCAGAGATAGTTTCTCAACTTTAAAGATTCGAATGTTATTGTTCTGACATATTCTTAAAAGAGATAGTGCATCCGATTTGCAAGAGAATAAAAGCAGTTGAACGCAAATTGTATGTAAGTGTTCTTGAAGAAATATTGAAAGAGTCAGAGAAAGGTTCTTAGCATGAAGGGAGAAATATGAATTCATCTCGTGCTTTGTTATCTGTTTATGACAAAACTGGAATAGTTGATTTTGCAACAAACCTTATTGATCTTGGATGGGAAATTGTCTCATCAGGAGGTACAGCAAGTCATTTAATTGAGTCTGGGATTGAAGTGATTGAAGTTGCAGAACTTACAGGAGCGCAAGAAATGCTCGACGGTCGTGTAAAAACACTTCATCCAAACATTCATGGTGGCATTTTGGCTGATCGTTCAAATCATGAACATCTTAAAGAGTTAGAAAACAAAGGGATTCAAACTATCGACTTGGTGGTAGTAAATCTTTACCCATTTTCACAGGATCCGGGAATTGAGCTAATGGATATAGGTGGTCCAGCGATGGTTAGAGCAGCAGCAAAAAATTTCCATTCTGTAGGAGTAGTTGTAGATCCTTTAAAATATGGATCGATAATTGATGAGATTCGAGAAAAAGGAAATCTTACTTTAGAAACTCGTCAAGATTTAGCTAGGGATGCTTTTGCTCATACAGCAAGTTACGACGCGGAGATTGTTTCATGGTTCGATGACAAGCAAGAAGAATTGCCAAAAAGTATTCATATCTCGATTGAAAGAGTCGGAGAACTCAGATACGGAGAGAACCCTCATCAGGTTGGAGCTAGATACCGCTTTTCAAATGAAACTAGTTGGTGGGATGAAGCGATCATTCATGGTGGCAAACCAATGTCATATTTGAACGTTTTCGATGCTGAAGCCGCGTGGAGAATTGTTAATAAACTCGGCGATGAACCATCTGCGGTAGTTGTGAAACACGCGAATCCTTGTGGAGCAGCGACAGCGAAAACAATCGAAGCTGCTTATATTGCTGCACATGAGTGTGATCCGGTATCTGCATTTGGTGGAATAGTCGCTTTAAATTGTCCAGTTAATGTTGAAATTAGCGAGAAAATTAGTGAAATTTTTACTGAAGTAATCATTGCACCTTCTTATGAACAAGAAGCACTTAAAAAACTTCAAGAAAATTCAAATTTGAGAATCGTAGAGGCTGGATTGCCCACGATTCAAAAATTTGATTTTCGAAATGTTGATGGGGGCTTATTGGTCCAAACTCCTGATACGGAACCAGGTGATCGAACCAAGTGGGAAATTGTAACGAAACGAGAGCCAACCGATTCAGAGTGGAGTGATCTTGAATTTGCATGGAAAATAGTCTCCAGCGTTTCTTCAAATGGAATAGTTCTTTCAAAGAATAGGCAATCAGTGGGTATTGGGGTTGGGCAACCTAATAGAAGAGATTCCGCTCGAATAGCAACTGAAAAAGCTGCAGGTCGAGCTTCCGGCGGAGCATGTGCTAGCGATGCTTTTTTCCCTTTCAGAGACGGTTTGGATGCTGCGATTGAAGCTTCGGCTACTGCTGTTATACAGCCTGGAGGATCTGTTAGAGATGAAGAGGTAATAGAAGCGGCTAATGACGGTAATCTAACGATGGTTTTTACAGGCACAAGACATTTCAGACATTAGGACCAGTGCTTTAAATCCGATATCGTTTGTCAAATGACAGCAGAATTATTGTCGGGCGGACCAGTTGCGGATTCAGTTTTGGAAGATGTTAAAACACGCACCCGTTCTCTAATTGAAAAAGGAATCAAGCCAGGGCTCGGAACAATATTGGTCGGTGAAGATTCAGCAAGCGCTGGGTATGTAAGAAAAAAACATGAAACATGTGAAGAGGTAGGTCTTACGTCCCAACACATAGAGATTCCAAGTGAAGCTTCTCCCGAGACTTTGGTTGAAGCTGTAAATAATTTCAACAACGATCCTGAAGTTCACGCATATATCATTCAACATCCGGTTCCAGACGGTTTTGATTTCAATAAAGCTTTGTCACTAATGGACCCTGCAAAAGATGCAGATGGTCTTCATCCGGCAAATTTAGGAAAATTAGTACTTCAGGAAGACGGCCCTGTTCCATGCACACCGGCGGGTATACAGGCAATGCTTGTGCATTATGGAATTGAGACTAGGGGCAAGCATGTAGTTGTCATAGGAAGGGGCCCAACACTTGGCCGTCCCATGGCGTTGTTAATGTCTTCTAAAGGGCCAGGTGCAGATGCTGCAGTAACTGTTGTGCATTCAGCAGTTCCAGATCTTGCTGAAATTACAAAAAAAGCAGACATTGTCATAGCAGCAGTTGGCATTCCCTCTTTTGTTACTCCTGAAATGATCAGTCCGGGTTCTGTTGTTATTAGTGGAGGGATTTCTTGGGAAGGAAAAAAACTTTTACCTGATGTGGATGAAGCCGTGGGAGAAGTGGCGTCTTGGATTACGCCAAGGCTTGGCGGTGTTGGACCTACTACGGTAGCTATGTTGCTTCGTAACACAGTGGAAGCCGCTGAACGAAAAATTCTTTAAAAATTTTTCAAAACCAACTTTTTAGATTCAAAAGAAGGCTTTGAGATGGATAAGGTCAAGGTATGGCTGAAAAAATAAAAATGGGTTCAAATGGAACCCTAGAAGTACCTGATGAACCAATTATCCCTTTTATTGAAGGAGATGGAACCGGAGTTGATATTTGGCCGGCTGCAAGACATGTATTAGATGCAGCAGCCGAAAGACACGGAAGAAAAGTCGAATGGATGGAAGTTCTTGCTGGACAAAAAGCTTATGACGAAACTGGCGATTGGCTACCCCAAGACACGATTGATGCTTTTAATGAATATTTAATTGGTATAAAAGGACCGCTAACAACTCCCATCGGAGGCGGTTTTAGGAGCTTAAACGTAGCTTTGAGGCAAATACTTGATTTGTATGTTTGTCTGAGACCAGTTAGATGGTTTCCTGGGGTTCCGTCCCCTGTCAAGGCACCTCATTTGGTCGACATGGTAATTTTCAGAGAAAACACAGAAGACATTTATGCAGGCCTTGAAGCTGAAGCCTTTTCACCAGAAGCAAAAAGGCTAAGAGAATTGTTGTCTGAGAACTTCGGTTGGGAAATTAGAGAAGATTCTGGGATTGGTATAAAACCTGTTTCCAAGACAGGTTCACAACGTCTACAA
>LULT01000088.1_pt1 | contig 16122 bp, 31 predicted proteins | sample 728141 | NCBI WGS metagenome assembly LULT01 (sample SAMN03860282, study PRJNA289734) | marine metagenome | biome: seawater column; feature: ocean; material: water; isolation source: Red Sea water column Station 108 - depth 100m | place: Saudi Arabia: Red Sea | collected 2011-10-15 | depth 100 m | reverse complement strand
GAAGAAGACCAATCAGTATGTGGGGATTGCCCAATGAGAGTAAACAGGTGGAAGAAAAAGGGTGAACAAAACGGCTGCTACGTAAATTTAGCAAAAGAAGTTAGGGGGGTTTATGAAAGTTGGCAAAAAGGCAATATACCATGCGTTCATGCTGAAGAATTTGTCGAAAAACAATTCAATGTATTTGAACGACCTATTCGTGAAGGTTCATACGGAGACCCGTCAATTGTACCAAAGAAAGTCTGGGAATTACTAAATTCCACGACTAAAGACATTGGTACTTCATATACCCATATGTGGAACAAAGATTGGTACGATAAATCAAACTTTGAACGTACTATGGCAAGTGTTGAATCCGTAGAAGGCAAGGAACGAGCAAACAAAATGGGTGCGAGAACTTATAGGGTAATAGATAGTATAGACGAACTATTGCCAGATGAGATTCAATGCCCAAATAACTATAACAAAGCAATACAATGCTTCGATTGTGGCTTGTGTTCGGGAGGTAGAAAAAATGCTGTAAATATAGCAACGATACGAATTTAAGCAATGTAAGTACCAACTTACATTTATTAGTAAAGGAAAAATTATGCCTGATGATAAATATTTAGAAGTCTTTGCAAGTTTACTTGATAAGGCTCAAAAAAAGGTAATGTTACCTGACAATAAAAAAGTAACAACACCTTTAAGTAAAAAGAAGGAAGCTAATAACATTCACGAAGATTGTGGCTTTGCGTGGAATGAACATGATGCAGTAAGTCCAAGTGCTGACGAAGCAATATACGGTACTGATTGGAGTTGTCCAAATGAATAACTTCACAGCAATAGAAACAGCATTAGGACTTTTTGAAAGTTCATGTACTGAAGAAGAATATTTTCAAGCATGGCAACATCTAGTCGATACAGGATTAGCTTGGACACTAGAAGGTCATGTAGGAAGAATAGCACAAGCACTAATAAGAAATGGAGATATAACACCAAATGGATAAACAAAACGCATATGGTGGCCCGTACTACTATAAACGATACCTACCTGAGTTTTCAAAAGAAATCCAATACTTTCTAGAACACCTAGACGATGAAGATTCAAGAGTTGCATTTATAGACATGATGCACGGACATATTGGCAACGAAATATACAAGGAGAATAACGGTGGATAAAGAAGAAGAAAAAATCTATAACAAATATTTTTCAGAAGTAGATAATACTTTAGGTGAATATTTATGGAGACACGTGAACAATAATATTGACGATAACTTCATGGAAACATTATGGAACAATCAAGCTCACCTAGATAAATTCCATGAAATCCGAAATAAAATAACTGAACTTTTAACAGCTATAGAATTGGAGAATAACTAATGAAATATGAAGTAATATTTGTAGCTACTTGGCACGAAGAAATAGAAGCAAACAGCGAAGAAGAAGCTAACGAAATGCTAAAAGATAATTCTACTTGGAACGAACTCACTCATGGAGTTGATACCAAGTTGTTAAATGTTGAATATGAAATAAACGAATTGGAGAATAACTGATGAAACAATATACAATACATTCAACTCTTGAAACTTATGTACAAGCAGAAACAGAAGAAGAAGCATTAGAAATTCAGAAATATGCTTTACCTAGTCAGTTAGAAGAAGATTCAGTAAACTACCTAGAAGATTATAAGATAGATGGGGAATGGCTTGTATGAGTAATATGGAGAATAGCGATGCCTAACCCACACAAATACTACAAAACAATGGGGGAACTAATAGACCATTACGTACCCTTTGACGATAACGAACCCTATGTACAAGCTCTGATTCATGCTTATGAACTAGGTGCTATGCACCATTCAGAAGAAGAAGATTATGAACTAGCAGAGTTTGACAGTAATTGGGAACAGGAGAATAACGATGAGTAATTTAGAAAACGAAGTATGGTTGGAACAACTCTTTGAGAGTTTGTCTGAAGAATTGGGACGTATACCAACAGAACAAGAATATAAACAAGAAATAGAAAGGAGGTCTTAATAATTATGAGTATAGAAGTATTCATAAAGTCAAACGGAAACGAAATAGTAGAAGTTTCCGTAGAGCAACACATTTTAGAAAACGAAGTTATAACAATTAACACGTTTAAAGATGTGAAATGGGAGCATTGTGACATACAGCATTGTTTTCAGCGATTAGAAGACGGAACTTGTCTTACTGTAGACGGAAGTCCGTGTTCAGAAGAACATAAATTTGGAGAAAGCTAAATGGAAAATATTCCAATAACAAAAGAACAATTTATAGCATACGAAAAGGTGAGAGAAAGCGGGGTAACTAATATGTTAGATTTACCTGTCGTGTCTCAACACAGCGGGGGTATGCTCAATGATGATGATGTAAGAACGATAATAATAAACTACGAAAAGATAGTTAAGATATTCCCTGATGTAAGGAGGAATAACTAATGAGTAAAGCAAAATTAAAAGCACTTGAATTGCTACAGAAAGAACATACACATAACATTCTTCCTGTTGCGATAAAAAGATTGGATTGGAAAAAGAATGGAGAATGGGAATCTAGCGAACAAATGCTGAAGAATGAAAAACTTGTTCTTCGTATACTTAAACCGTTCAAGATTAACCCATATTGGCGTACCTATCTAGCTGATGTAAGGCATTACAAGGGGCCTAACGCAATACATACAGAAATGTGTAACCAATTAGCAAAATCTGGCGAATGGGAAAAATGGGTTACATATGGCAAGACTAAAAGGCAACGTACATATGGTCAATGTCCTTGCTACCAAGACGAATATAGAGGAACTGATGTCATAACTATGGCGAGACAAATTGTTAGGTCTGTAGGGGCTGAGTCATCTGATTTAATGGGTAGAGGTGGTGAGGAACGACAAAATATACAGCGTGCTACTGAAAAAATAAAAGAAAAAATGGAAAGAAGAAAAGGAGAATAGTGATGAGCATATACGATAGAGGAAAGGTGATAGCAAAGATGGTAGAGGATTCTGCATGGTGGTCTAGTGACTCACCAGAATATGTTTGCTATGCAATAGATAACTGGGTGGCCGACAACATGAAAAAACTTGTTGACCTCTCATGTTCAGAGAAAATAGATAGGATACAAATATGTAGTTTAGAGTATGGTACACCATGCGTTGAAGACATAGTAAGAGAGAACCTAGAAGACGAAGGGATGACTACGGAACAACTTGTATCAGATTGTTATGACCACGAAATAGACATTAGTGATTGCACAAAGGAGGAATAATGCCAAAGAAATCATATCAACCACCAAAAAGGAAAAGACCATGCAAGAATAAAAAATTACATAAGTCTTACAAGTCTGCTGTCGAACATAGAGCAAGCCTTCTTGCGAAAACAGCAATCATGTACGGTACAGTCGATGTATATTACTGTCATACTCACGAAGGTTGGCACGTTGGACACAGACGATGGGAAAGGAAAGACGCTGATGGAATAAAATAAAATTGCAGCTATTTGATACTTGTAGGGTTTTGTAGTATAATATATATATAAAGGCAACACTAACTATGTAAGTAATAACTTACACTAATCATTAAGAAAGGGGGTGAATACAATTATGGATATCCTAGATAGACAAAGCGGAGAATTAGTAGACTTGAGTAAAGCAACTAATGACCAACTTGCTTCTCATTATCTGTCTTTACAAGCAGAGACGAGTAGAATCAGAGTCGAATTAGATTGCATCAAACAAGAGTTCAACAAACGCACATCGGATACGGATACTCAAATGTTAGTTTCTGACAATTTTGAAATCAGAAAAACCAAACGAGTAAAATCCTATGATGCTGATTTATTGCGAAGTCGACTTGGTGAATTTCTAACACCAAAACAACTCGCAGAAGTCATCTCTATTCCTGAACCAAAGGAAGTAGTCAACGGCAACAAATTAAGTGCTATGGCTAAAAAGTTTGGCGGAATAGTAAAAGTTGCGTATGAAGAATCTAAACAAGACTATTATGAAAACTGGAAAGTAACAACAAAAAAATAAAGGAGATGTATGACACAAGTCAATATAGAAGTCCCATTCGACTGGGGCGGTGATGACCTGACTATAAAAAGAACAGGCACAACCAAAAGTGGAAATCGACAACAGATATTATTCGCACCAACAAAAGCTACAATTGCTTTTGAAAGACAAGACGAAAGAACAAGTCGTTGGTCTTGGAAATTCAATGAAGATATTACCCTACAGGATAATGGATACAAAGGAAACTTCTGGGGCGAACCTTACGAATATCAATCTACACCATGGTTTAGAGAAAAAGGTTTTGGTGTAGGTAGTCTTGTAGATGTAAGTTTACGGGTAGAACAAAAGGCAACAGGTGACGGTTGGTTTACTAACGTAGAGGAAATGCACCTTGTACCTGTAGAGGAAGACCCGCCTAAACAAGCCACAGAATCGCCACAGACAGCCCCCAAGCTAAAGATAGCACCTACGGCACCAAGTGGGGTTGTAGACCAGCAAAAACACAGGGAACAATCAATTCTTTCTCAAGTTTTATTCAAAGCAATAACGGAACGTCTTGCTAATCAATCAGAAATAGACGGACAAACGTACAGAGAATGGAACGAGACATGGAATCTTATGGCTCAACTTCTTGCAAGGGGTGAGGCTCCGTTGTTACCTGAACACATACTAAACCAAATCGGTTTTCTAATGATAGAACCTGAAATGCCCGAACCTGATGATGAAGGTATGTTAGACGACATTGTAGAACCACTTGCGTGAAGGTATAGGTGAAATAAGTAGGCTTCCTTCGGGAGTCGAAAAGGCCCCAACAGCGTCATATGTTCGTTGGTGGGGCTATCCACCACCAGAAAACCTTGGATTGTACATAGCTTTATATCCTCAACTTAGTGGATACAACTATGTAACAAGACAATACAAAAAAAGTTCTTGGGTATTGCGTTGGTACATTATCGACACTCACCCAAGAACAAACAAACTAAGAATACGTTGCCTTGGCAACACAGAAAAAATGGCGAAAGCTAAATAAAAGAATAGAGGAAAAAGGAGAATAAAATGGCTAAGATTGGCTTTATAGAACAGATAGCTATTCGTAATAACCATCTTGATTGGACACACCCAAAATTCACACACGAATCGTGGTGTTGGGATAATACCAAAAGAGATACACATATAAAACTTCACAGATATGGTAAAAAATTTTGGTATTGCCCTGAGTTTTCACCAAAAAAAGACCGTGCAGAATGGGGGGAGAAAGGCGTTTGGGATAGAAAGAGTTACAATCCGAAAGTATATAGAGAACCTACACTTGGGTTAGATTACACAGAAGATGGTCGTCTCTTGGAATATCACTCAGGCGCTCCAAGACTTCTCGATTGGGATGGATGGCCTATCTGTGAATATGATGGTCTTGTGGAAGGGTGTGATGAACATGAAAATTGATATTCAGAAAGGCACAGTACATAAACACTTTAAGAAAAACGTAGAAAAACTTCAAGATACAGAGGAATACAAAATAGTTCTTAATGCTTTACATTTACTGTGTTTAACAACCAAAAATTCTAAATTTAAAAAATATGACAAGGATGATTTTGAACGAGTGCTTAAATATTTAATAGATTTAAGTTACTTCTACGGTGTAACCGATGGAACTAAATTAATAAGTGCCAAATATCTAGAGGAGATTGATAAATTATGAGTCCAAAAATTAAAACCTGTAACCATCTTTCAAAATGCGACCTACATTCCTTACTGACAACGAAAGAAGTTTGTAAGCTACTCAACATTTCAAAGTGGGCATTATATGAATGGGTAGAAAAAGGAAAGCTAACTCCTTATGGAGAATCTGCAAACCCTGAAAATTGGAGAAGTGGGTGGAGATTTGAGAGAGAAATAGTAAATGACATAATTACAAAAGTTGAAAATAAAAAGGAGAACCCCTTTGAGTAGTAGAGGTACATGGAAAAAATCAGAAAGAGATGCAGCCGAGACACTCGGTGGCAAAAGAATACCTGTTACAGGAAGACACTCTGGAGATGTTCCTGATATAGAACACCCTATATTTGCAATAGAACATAAATACGGGAAAAGAGTTATATCAGCGACCATTAAAAAGGCTTTGTCACAAGCACGAAAAGCTAGTGAAACAACAGGGAAAATACCACTTGTGACCATTGAACAAGCCGAAGGGCAAGGTCGTGGCAATGAGAGGTTAGCCTTAATAAATATTGATGACTTTGCTAACTTGCTTAAAAGCGATGAACTATGGATTGAGTACAATGGCTAAATTGACTAAAGAACAAAAAAGAGTGATGGGCAATTGGCTTGAGGGATACGAACCTGTAAAACGTATGATACAGGGACAAGTCAGAAATGTGGGCTATATAAAAGGTACTACAGTAAGGTGGGTTGTAAAGAACGAAAGACAACGCATCTTCAAGTCCGACAGTTACGCTAAAGACAAGGACATCGTGGACGATTGGGTTAGAAATGATTCAATAGACCACTTCCAGATATTAGATTTGACTGAAGGTAACGAGTATTCAATACTATGGCCCGTTATAAGACAAACATCTGAAGTTGTTACTCTTAACGCGAGGATAGGCCCGCAATACCATATTCCTAGAAAAAACTTTGAAGTAAAACAGTTGCATCTACCGCCACCAAAACAAATACCGTTGATGGACAAAGATGCAATAAACGATTTATACGAGTCAAAAGGTTAGAAAGAAGCCCCCTCTGCCCGGAATTATTCGAATAGAGAATGAATCAGGAAAAGATGCTATGCTCTGACAGAGGGATGCACTAACCATTATAAATAATAAAACATAATTAAATAAAAATCAAGTATAGAAAGGAAAAACGATGAGTACAATACATAGCTTAAGATTAGCAAGTACCGAAGACTTGTGGGTTATTAATGACAATTCTATTGCCAAAAAATTTCCCCAAACTCTAAAGATGAGAGAAGTAGAATTGGAGGTAGATAAAGTTACATCTAAACGTAGAGAAATACATAAAATAATAAGTGAGCATAATGGGATAGGATATGAAAAGATAGGAGAGGAAGTAGGACTTAAAGGTAATACAGTAAACGAGCACTGTAAGATATTGGAAAAACTAGGATTTGTTTCAGTATTTGAAGATGACAATACGCATTTAGTGTTTATGAAAGAAAAATTACCAACAGAAACACGAGTAAATAGGGGCAAAGCCGAAACCTTTGAAGGAGGGGTACCTTTAAAAAAGTTTAAGCAATACCCTGTTTACGGAGTAAGAATACGTAAAGGACGAAAGAAAAAAACTGAAGATTCGGTACGCTGCCTTGTTACATTACACTTATCAGGAAAATGGACACCTATGGATATTTCAATTCCAGAATTTTTGAAATTACACGTGATTCCTAACACTGTTACCACTATAAATTTATAAATTAAACACAGAAAGGTAAATATGTTTAAAGACATAGAAATAAATTACAAAGTAGACAATTCGGTAGTATGTGAAGGTAAATTACTAGGGTATGTACGTACTTCGTTTCAAAATGCGTTTGACGCTCTAGGAGAAGCGATATCTGAAGATAAAACACCTGTGCAATGGACAATTCTCGTTGGTAATGAACCATTATACGATAGTTCTGCCCATTACATTTTTAATGTCTATGCTTATGACAATAAGTATTCGATAAACAAAAAAATAAAAATATTGGATAAAAACGAAGAATACGATTGGCATATTGGAGGGTTTTCACTAGAAACTGTCCAAATTGCAGCAGCAATACTAAAAAGCGATGAATATTATTTAGAGCAATCAATAAAAGAGAAGTTGTAAGTACAAACTTACAACCTACGAAAGAAGGTTATATGAAAACAAAAATAAGAAAACAAAGATGCCTAAAAGGTATGAATCACCATTGGGATTTGCCAGAACCAAACGGGAGAAAGACAACGGGTGTGTGTCGTTACTGTAAGAAAAAGCAGATACATTACAATTCGCATAATTGGTCACAATGGCAAGCAGGTAGAAACCATCATGGTTATACCAAACCTAATCCGGCTGTTCTAAAAAGCATAAAATAAAACTGTCCTAAGGAATTTGGAATACATTCTAGATTATGTTACAATTTGGAATTAGTTAAAATACACTTTTTTTAATGCAAAGACCCCTAGTGCCTGTACTAGGGGTTTTTTGTTTTGATATGATACAATAACAATACGAAACGCATAAACCCCGTGTCGTAAAACAAAGATACCCACCGAGTAAAGTAATATTTTTTTTGATTGTCGTATTATAAAATTGGTGGGTATTTTTTTTATCTGTCCTTTAGAGGCGGAGGTGGATATCTTCCACAATGCACACAAGGAGTTCTCTGATATATCGTACTAGACAAGCTCGTATATCTATGGACATCTTCCGATAGACTTTCAATCTCACGTATCACAGCCTTCTGTAACCATGCTCGGTGTACTAGATTGAGTATAAAGATTGATGCCGACACAAAGCCGACTGCGATAAGTATATAGTCTTGCATGACTACTGAACCTTAATCGGTTTCTCCACAGTTCCATCAGACATAGACCTGTACTTCACAGATGAATTTATTATAAAGTCTGCTGAGTTTATATCTGCATCATCACCAATCTGAACATTCTGCATAAAAAATTCTCCAACATCTATGTTCTCAAATAGTGCAGTACCAATGTTCGCATTGACGTTATCAAATGTAAGGTTATCAATTACCACATCTCCACTGCCACCTGTCAGCTTAATCAAAATCCTGTCCACAATCATATCTTTCGCATTGTAATCACCTGCACCACGCTGACTCCCCACACTTACATCAACCACATCTGTTGTAGATAATGTAGCTAGGAATGTGTGACCTGCTACCTCAACACCACTTGATACAGTTATAGTGTGCAATCTAGTAGCTCCTGTAATAGTCATGGTAGGGAAACTACTATTTGTTATCCGTAGGTCGTCTACGACTATCTTTTGGGCTCCTGTGCCTGATACTTCGATAGCATTTGTAAGTCCTGCTTTACCAAGAGATACATTAGAGAACACCATGTCTGATATTCTTGAACCACCCGGTATGTTGACTTGCAAGGTTTGATTCCTGTCTGCTGAGATGTCACCTTGATTGGCATATCCAATAACAGGGTCACCTGTCCTACTAGGTACAGTATAAATTGCTCCTGCTTGGGGCCAAGTTATATCTTCCTGTCCTTTTTGCATAAGCATTACTGTACTAACTGCAAACCCAACGATAACAGTACCGAAAGCACCGAATAATAATTTGCCTCCACCTAGATATAAACCTCCGGGTAAAGGTACGCTTACTGAATTTAACCATGCAAATCCCGGCACTTTAATGCTAGGCATGGATATTTTAAATTTACGTTTCATTTTTCTTTCCTTTTTCAGCATCTACTAATAATCCTGTTATTACTCCTGCTGCTGCACTCACTGGGTTCGAGAAGATACTGAACGCTACGAGTATTATATCAAGGTGTGGAGCGACTGTGGTGGGGTTGCTTGTAGTTTTCCATACAATCAAAACTCCCAAAGTTACGAAAGCTAGGAACAACGGGCCAACTAACACAATCACTAGAAACTGCGCTCCAGATAAGGTAGTTTTAGTCTTTTGTTCAAGTTCAGCAATCTTGGCTCTTGCCTCAATCAACTGCTCCTGTAAGGTTGTATCAGTGGTCATTACTCACCTTCGAGTAGCTTCATACCCAACGCTATGATACCACCAATAGTAGCGGTAGCAGTCTCGGTAGAATCTAGGAACAAACCAATCGTTCCCATTACTCCTAGCACTATAATAGCTAGTAATATTTGTGGTCTAAATTTAGCCATAACTATATATAAAAATAGGAGTTGATTCTCCTACATATGCTCCTTGTACGTTGAACTGAAAATATTCTATTGCCTCATCTTCGGTCATTCCATCACGAAGCTGAAGTATATTTATACACTTCTCTGCATCATATACAGCAACAGGATAACTAAATTGTCTCCCGTATCCTATAAGAGCATCTTCAAATCCATCGGCTGTAAGTGTGCCTTCTTCTATTTCTTCCTGATGTTCAGTACAAATTTTTGCCATTAGTATTTCTTTCGTTTATTAGTTACTTTTTGCCCGGTTTTTCTAGCTTGCTTTCTAGCAGCAGCACGACCTTTAGCAGTATAACTATAATGCTTTTTACCTACTTTTGGCATATTCTTTCTCCTTTACATAAATTTCTCGGCTAGATTTCTTTGGTCTACCATTTCCCCTTAATATCCCACACTTTCCCCCAAATTTAGCCCATTCAGCTACAGTTACCTTCCCGTCTTTCATCATTTCTGCGCCATAATCAAACGCAGCCTTTCTTTCTTCTGGTGTATCCATAGACTCATAAATACGCACCATCAGATTAACCATGTTCTTTAGCTCATTTGGCAGAAACGGCTTTACCATTTTTAGTAGAGACATCTTGTTCTCCTTTCTTTTCTCCTGCACCACAGGTACATGAGTTTTTGGCAGCATTTTCTCTTGATTTGGCGGCTACCATAACGCCTTTTCTAAAATTTTCATCTTCAGCTAAATACATATGAGCAACTACTAATATGTCCTCAACTTTTACGTTTACGTTATTTCCGTTTTGTTGTGTCATTATACTTCTTCCCATTGTCTATTAGATTCATTCCATTCATAGTTTTTTGTATTCCCATCATTTGGGTATGCTGTTGGTGGTTGCCACTCATAATTGCTATCCAAAGACCAACTTGCGTAAGGTCTTGGTGCATAAAATACATCATTACTACTATCGTAAGTATAACCTATACCTGCGTAGTTTGCTCTGATGCTTCTGTCTTTCTTGGTTTCTACCCATGTACCACTTTGTGTTGAAATAAAATTTGAATCAGCTACTATAACTTCTGTTACTAAGTTGTTTACTATCTTTGCATAAATACCCATAAAAAAATCCTATTGAAATTGATATCTGATAATTACGATACCATTACCACCATCACCTCCTGCTCCACCTAAATAAGGACTTCCACCACCTCCTCCACCTAAACCATCAGTGCCATCAGCCCCACCTGCTGAACCATAAAGTCCACCTAAACCACCTCCACCATCTCCACCTGCACCTCTAGTTCCTCCTGAGTTTGCAGATGCACCACCACCTCCTGCATAAGTAACATCTGTTCCCTCCTCTACTATGTCGTATGTTTTTCCATTTCCCCCTGCACCACCTCCGTTATCATCAGCAGGTCTTACTTGTCCTGCTTGATTAGCACCTCCTCCTCCTCCACCCATACCATAGTATTCAGTTGGAGTACCTCCTGCGTTACCAAATGCAGATAAACCACCTGATGCAGTCGTACTACCTGTACCTGCACCCCAGTCATTTTGCGGTTTACCTGAACCACCACCTGAACCACCATCTTGTCCATGGTCGCCACTTCCTGATACTGCACCAGAACCACCACCACCACCACCGAGAGCAGTCTTAGTAGGTGATGCTGTACTCGCTTCTGATATAACAGAGTTTGCCCCATTATTGCCCGGAGTTCCTGATGAATTAGTACCTGCTCCACCTGCACCTACTGTTATTGTATAATTACCTGTATTTAAAGTGATGTTTGTTCCGTATAGTAGACCTCCAGCACCTCCACCACCTCCCCAATTAGTACCTGAACCACCGCCACCGGCTACCATTAAGATAGCAGCGACAGTTCCCCCTGAGCTTACTCTCAGATAGCCACTGGACTCAAACTTTATAACTTTGTAATTTGTATCATCTATTGCACCTGCACCATCACCAGTAGATGTTGAAAAATCTGAGGCTGATTGAAACATAGTCGGAAGAACAACCCCAGTAAATTCTTCACCATTTAGTTTTGCTAAGTCGCTATCGTTTTGACCATTTATCTTGCCAATACTATTATGGTACTTCCCGTTCCACCTGTTCCTAAATACAATGTTGCTCCTGTTGTCCAATTCCAAGTATCATCTCGTACAAACCCATGCAATAAAATAGTTCCCTCTGAATTATCTGAAATAGCACTATTACTTGGGTTAATACCTATAACCCTTGAAGTTGCTATTGCATCTGCGTCTGCTACTTGCACCTCGTTAGTTACATCACTTATGCAAACCAAATCAAAAGCACCTACGTCTGCACCGTCACCTACTCGTAAGGTTGCAGTCATGCCCGCATAACCATGGTCTGCTATTCCGTCAACAGAAGCATCCATATGGAATGATTGTGCATAAACATCTTTCCACCGAGTGGCTGCAGCGCCTAAGTCTGTGGTATTATCTCCTCCTGCAAGCACATTTGCACCACCTGCATCAAGTATAATGTCTCCCGCTACATCAAGCGTAAGGTCACCTGATGATAGGTCTATCTCTGTACCATCTATAGTTATATTGTCAATTTCTACACCTGAGTCAGCAGTAACCGCTTGTGAAAATGAAACTACACCTCCAGATGATATTGCTATGGCATCAGTGTCACTTGCAGAACCTATATTTCCTGCATCACCGATTATTAAATTAGCCATAGTTACAGTGCCTGAGGTTGTATCGCTTGCATCATTTCTTAGAAAAACATCGTCTACTGCTATTACAGAGTTAGTAGCTGTTAGACTTGTTCCTGCAAATAATGTTGCTACATCTGCCAAGTCTCCTTTTACAGATGCGTTACTATCAGTAGTGTCTGTAAAGACTATGTAGTCACCATGAGCAATTGCCGTGTCGGTAAGCTCTGAGAGGTCAAGTGCGAGAGAAACCCCTCCACTAGTACCCCCTCCTGAAAGCCCGTTACCAGCCGTCACTCCTGTGATATCACCTGTAGTTGGTGTTTGCCATGATGGTGCTGAACCTGCACCACCTGATGTCAATACATCTCCACTAGAACCATAATTTGCACCACCTACACCAAGTTCTCCCTGTGAAGTCATTCTAAATTTTTCTGTTGCCGCTTCTGAATCCCCTGTCATAAACAGTAAGTCAGTTGAATTTACAGATGAAGAAAATGTGGCTTGTGCTACTGCCTGAATAGATGCTGCTATAGCTATCGCATCAGTACCACCTGCTTCAAGAGGTGCTTGAAAGTCAATTTTACCTATAACGTCATTTGCATTTATATCTGTTAATGCAGTCGCTAATAACAATTTTCCTGTACTCGTAGTTGCATCGGCAGAAGGACCAACTATTCTTAATTGGTCTGCTGATTCATCCCATTCCATATAAGCACCTGCTGATGCTCCAAAGAATTTTACATCATATCCTGTGTCGTCTACACCAACAGTTAATGTTCCTGTATTTGTAATATTTCCCTTACTTGTAATAGTAGTAAGGTCAGTACCATCATTTATACCTATATTTAGAGTTCTTGTACCTGCGGTAGCAATATTAACATTTTGGTCTACATTATCATTACCAACACTCAAAGCCCCACCAGATGAATTTATTTGTATAGCACCAGAAGCATCTAAATCTACTGAAGCAGTATTGGTAGTCGAGACTGCTCTTGAATCACTAATTCCTATAATGGTTGCTCCACCTTCTGCTGATGGTAGTAAATCACCCGCAGGTGTCCAAGTAGTATCCCATGCAGGAATACCACCAGATACAGTCAATACTGCATTAGTTGAACCTATTCCTAATCGGGTCAGTTGGCTTGAGGATGATGCGTACATGATATCCCCGGTAGCTTGAGAGTTGAATACGTGACCCGCAGTTCCTTCATATTCAGCTTGTGTTATTTCCGTTCCTACCGAAACGTGTTTAAATTCATTTGCCATTAGCTTGTTTTAACCTCAGATAAATCTAGTGATAATATGTACGACCTTTCTATCGCTGATGAAGATGTCCTTCTTATATTTCTACCTATAGGAACTAATGTCCTGTCGGTTATTCTTGTTCTGTATTGAGTACCATCTAAATCAGTAAACAATACAAACGGTTGTTGCCTCAATGTATCTATATTGGATAAGACGGTTGATAATACTTGCGTATCACCCGCACCTCTTAACCTCTTTGCTGTCATTCTAGCATCTAACAATTTTGCTTGCAATTTCCAATTTAAGAAGTTTACAGGATTGAAAACCGCGTGAAACACCATGTTTTTTATTCTTGGCGGCATTGCAGTTGTAGAACTCGATGCAAACTCAAACCTAAATCTAATACGTTTAAATGTTACAGGCGATGTAAGTGATGCAGTTAATGTTTGACTACCTGATGAATTGATAACACCTGAATCTCCAAATGTAGTCCATGTACTATCGTCAGTGTCATCCAATCCAGATGTTTCTATCTTGTATGAAACAGTAACTGTTCTGTTAGAATCTAAATTTTCACCTTCAAGAGTAAGTTTTACTGCTGCTTTCTCTTGGTCAGGAAAGTTGAAGTCCATAAACGATGTATAAAACTCCCCTGATTTACGAAGTTGCCTACCCGATACTAAAGCAGGATGCTCATTCTCTATAGGTAGCTTTAGCCTTATTATTAGAGGTTCGATATTAGACTGCGCCCCTGCCGAACTACTTGTACTTATATCTTCGTTGGTGATTTTCCCAAATGCAAAGATACTGGATTCTGAATTTGTGTCATCTTTATATCTGGAAAGTTCCTGTATCTCGTCTACCAAAAAACTACTAATCGTATGCGAGACTAGTTCTGACGGTGCCTGTGAAGAATCTCTTTGGTTACTCATAGCAATCAAATATATTTTTTGTTTTTTATTTCCTGCCGTAACAAAACTAAAAGGAAATGTATAAGGAAATGAAGAAAAGGTTGACTTTAAATCGTCAGGTACTGTCACGAATATATTGTTTACATCTTGCGCTATGGCAGATGCTCGTCCACCAAATCCAATAAAACTTGTGGCTCTAAACAAATAGGACACGTCTTCCCATTGGTCTCCGGGTATAAGAAAGGGGATAGACCAAAAGGCTCTATCTCCTGAAGTAGCATAAATTCTTCCTGACCGGGAAATAGCCTTTTTAAAGTTATTGCTTCCTGAAAAGAAGTTTGCCTCTGGAGAATTGTCCTCAAATTGGTTGAAGTTTCTGTCGTATGAAAATAGTCCATCTTCTTTACCTACTAATAGAACGTCATTTGCTGCGAATAAATTTGTAACCGCTTTGTCGCTGTCGCCTACTGTAACTTCTGCCCCCCAAGATGTGGCATCATCTGGATTTACAGAAAAGGCTACTGTATTACTTCTTGTCTTTGCTAATGCAAAATCTCCGTTTGCGTTTCTTGCTCTTGCAAAGTATTTAGCATAATTCTGATTGGCAGTACCTGATGATGCTGCTGTAAATGCACCTGTTGTTCCGTCTGGTGCTGTAGCCGTTTGATATGCAGTAGAGTCTCCTCTTGCTACAAACAACCTATTTGTACCATCGCCTGAATAAACCGCTATATCAGTATAAGCTGTAGTGTTCGCTTTAGGCCCAACACTGTCCCAACGTGTATTTGCGGGACTCCATTTTAATATATGGTATCCGCAAGGCATATATAAAGAACCTTGAAATTCTACCGCCTGTGCAGGGAAATCAACTCCACCTAACGGAATAATACATAAGTCATCTATATGAAATACATCTCCGTTAGTTCCTACTGTAAATTTGACTTCTACTTTACTTGCTGAACCGTTTAGTGTTTTATCTACTTGCACCAATGTCCAATCTGTAGACGTTACTGATGACGAATCAGTTGTAGAAACTCCATCATCTACAGTCATTTTTATACTGCCAGAACCTGATTTTCGTTTTACGTATGCTACTACCGTTATTTTTACCCCTTGTAATGCGTTCTTTGTTGTAGTAGCTACTGACTGTAAAATAGTTCCGTTTGTAGCACCTGCTGTAAGTTTTGCAGATTGATTACCAGAATGAATATCAGCAGTGGTAGTAGTTTCAGCCGCTAGAGTTATATTAGATGTAGTCCAAGCACCTGTAAAGTCACCTTCAAATCTTGGGTCTACTAAAAATAAATCGACTTCATCTTCCTGATACCCTAAAGTTAGTTCGTCTTTAAACTGTGCGAGAACTCCATCGGAATATCCGTATCTCGCTTCCTTTCCAAATTCTTTATCATTACCC
>LULT01000176.1_pt1 | contig 16225 bp, 16 predicted proteins | sample 728141 | NCBI WGS metagenome assembly LULT01 (sample SAMN03860282, study PRJNA289734) | marine metagenome | biome: seawater column; feature: ocean; material: water; isolation source: Red Sea water column Station 108 - depth 100m | place: Saudi Arabia: Red Sea | collected 2011-10-15 | depth 100 m | reverse complement strand
CCTTCAGCCTGTTCTAAGATTCTAGTTATAAAAGCTTCTGTTTGGGTCTTAGACATCGCCTCTTCAATCAAACAGAAACCCCACTCTTTGAGATTAGATCTTAGGGTGTGAATATCTTTAGTGGGAACAGGTAATTCAAAATCTTTCCAGTGTGGATGTTTTCTCGCAACAGTTGTATTCCAATAATTTTCGCCCCATTCCAATGGTTTTTTTAGGTTAGGAGGAATCATCCAAGGGTTATTCTTAAAGAGGGACTCATACGGTTCTTTTGAATTTAGAAAATCATAAAAGATAGAATCTTCAGGAGAAGAATTAGCAGCAACGTGCTCTGGACTGAATTCAGGAACTATTTTCATGGCTAAATCTTAACAAAAATTACTTAATCATGTTTAGGATAGAATATTTTTAATAAATTTAACCTCTTCTTCTTTAAAAGCAGATCCATCCATTCTAAATATATCGTGAAACCATATTTCCGGTTCGGGAATTTCTTCTCCTTCTTCAATAAATTCGCCTTTTTCTTTTAAATTGTGAAGATTCATTATTGTTTCCCAACCAAAATGAGTTTGGCTTTTTCCAGCTACTAGCCCCCAGTTATAACATCCCACATTGTATTTTTGGAATATAGGAAGACTGAACTGGAAGGTGGTCCCAAATTCTCTTGCCATGTATTCAGTGCAAATAATCGGTCTTTTTGTTTCTTTAAGTCTTTTGATTGTAGGCTCTAACTTATCTTTTTCGTAGGTATGGAAGGGTATTATGTCAGAATTTTCTTCATTTATTTCTATGATTTCGTCACCAACAGATCCGTCTAAACAAGAAGTTAAGGGCTGAGAAGGGTTGACTTCTCTAGCCCACTTCCAAGTAAGCTCTAATAACTTTATTGATTTTTCACCAACTCCAAATTGCCCAGGTTCGTTGTATAAGTCCCACATTAAGATCCTGTCATCTTCAGCATAAGTTTCTAAAACCCCATGAACATATAAACTTAAATTTGATAACTCCTTTCTAGAGATAGAACCATCAAATAAATCATGAACAACTTTCATTCCAGGACTCTGCTTCCAGCCAGAGTTGTGGACACCTTTAACCGGTTTAGGTTGTTTCCCTAGTTTTGGGTAGGCCCTATGGCAATCATCGAATAGAACCAAAATAGGTTTTATATTTTTTGAGACGCAAATATCTAATACAAGATTTAATTTTGAAGTGAAGTTCTTTTTGTCAGTCCAAAGCAAATCATGAAGATAAATTCTAAGAGAATTAAACCCTAAATCCGAAGCCCAAGTTATTTCCTTTTTAATGGTTTCTATATCAAACGTATCATCTTGAAACATTTCGAGCTGATTGATAGCTGAACTCGGAAGAAAATTACAACCGACGATCCATCCTTGATTCTCGTACCAAGAGTTAGCTTGTTCTTTTGTCCATTTACTCATAAATCCTAGCGCATCTCGTCATTCCAGAAACAAATATTCCTTGTCTTGCTATTTCGCAATTTTCTCTTAACTTAAATACTTCAGGGTAGGCAATCCAACCACAATCTCTACAAGGTTTAATTAATAAATTAAAGTCATTGTTGGCTTTTATAGGAAAGCTAAGAACTATCATCAGCAATAAAGTAAAACAATTAACTTTCATAGAGAGACACTTAATTTTATCAATTTAATTATACTGCTGATTTATGAGTTTCATAGGCACTCAAGATATATCTATATTTAGAGATTCATCTTATTTGATTAAGATAAATGAGTGAATTCATAAACTTAACTAATACGTTATAATGCAGTCCATCTTTAAAAAAAAGATGGGGGTTATTAATGAAGAAATTGCTTGCAGTTCTTTTGTTTATTGGGGTTTCCTTCTTATCAGCTGACGACGAAGATTTTTCCTATACTTATTTCGATATAAGTGCCGTTCAAGCAGATGATACAGGCTATGACGCTACCGTTTCGTTAGGCCTTCCTTTCTCTCTTTATCTTAGAGGCACTTTAGAAGACATTGATGCAGAAATAGAAAACGCTATTTTTCAGAAATCTTCTTCCATAGTTTCATTAGGCACGCACGTATCGATAGCGGATTTACTTAAAAATGTAACAAAAGATGGCTTTAAATTTAACTTTGCTAGATTTATGGACTTCTATGCGGAGCTTGGAGCCGATAAATGGGAGTTAGAAAATATTGAAGGAGTTACTGAAGAAGGAACAGACGCTTATATACAAGGTGGCATAAGAGTTGGAGATTCAGACGGCTGGGAATTAAGTATTTATCTAGAAAATAGGAGCTTAGCTGAAGTTGAAATTAATAAAGACAATGGTAAGGCTGAGTACACTCTCTCTGATGATGTAAACAATACCCTTGGTATTAAATTTATAAATAATTTTCATGAAAATATGTCTCTAAATATCAATCTTGATAATGACGATTCCATCGGTTCAACAGCTTCAATAGGCATAAGATTCCGTCTATAAATGCAATCTTCATTAATCAAATCTTATTCTGAAGAAGAACAATCTATTGCGGTCAATATTCTCTTATTGGCTTTTTCTAGCGATCCCTTCCAAAGATACTTGATGTCTGATCCTACAATTTACTTCAAGAATTCAACTATTTGGTTTAATAATGCAGTAAGTCAATCAATTTCTATAGAAGCCTTATTGGGAACTGAAGATCATTCAGGTGTTGCTGTCTGGTTTCCGCCGGAGCATGTAGTTCAGTTTGAGGCGCTTGAAGAGACTTACAAAGATTTTCCTATTTCTATTCAAAAGGATATATTTCTTTACTTTGGGGAGTTTGAAGCCAACAAACCTAAAGATGCTTGGTATTTAGAATATTTAGGGGTTGATCCAAAGAGCCATTCTTTAGGATTGGGGTCACTAATCCTGAAGAATTCTTTATCTAAAATAGATGCTCTTCATCAACCTGCTTATTTAGAATCCATGGATTTGAGACAGTGAACAAATTTCAGTTTGGTGATGGCCCTCCCATTCATACTATGTTTCGAGCAGCTAGATGAAATCAAATCTAATCATTCGATTTCTTCTAAGTTTAAACCTGTTATTTTTTTCTTTTCAATTTCATGGTCAAGAATTTCAGTATTCAGATCCTGAAGATGAAGGATTTTCTAAAGAGCGTTTAGAAAGAATTGCTCCAGTAATTCAAAAGTATATTGATGAAGATCTCACCCCAGGTGTTTTGACCGCAATTATGCGCAATGAAAAGATTGTTTATCTTGAGACCCAAGGTTACATGGACGTGGAGGAGAGAAAACCTTTAAAAAAGGACACAATATTTAGGATTGCTTCTATGACAAAGCCCATAGCATCTGTAGCGCTAATGATTTTATGGGAAGAGGGTCATTTTCAGTTAAATGATCCGGTGTCTAAATTTATACCTGCATTCTCTGAAACTAAAGTAAGCACAACATCTGATGCAAGTGGCAAAACAGGTGATCTAGTTGAACCAAAAAGAGAAATTACCATTAGAGATATGCTGACACATACTGCTGGTTTAGCTAATAGTTACATTGGAAATAAGGATGCCTACAGAAAGGCCATGTACCAACCAAGACCCAAAAGTAATTCTGAACAGATTAATAGGTTGGCAAAATTAGCCCTAAACTACCATCCTGGAGAACAATGGCAATATTCTGCTGCAACAAGTGTAGTAGGTCATCTTGTAGAGATTATTTCCGGAAAGTCTCTAGACGTTTTTCTTAAAGAACGTTTATTTGATCCTTTAGATATGCCTGACACCCATTTCTATTTAGACAATACCAAAGGTGGAAGGCTTGCAGCACAATACACGCCGGGTAAAGATAAAAAAATTAAACTTCAAGACCCAGGATCTGAGAAAAGCAGATGGATTACCTCTCCTAGAAATATATTTAGTGGATCTGGTAGACTGGTATCCACAGCGAGAGATTATTTAAGATTCCAACAAATGATATTAAACAAAGGACAACTTAATGGAGGGTGGAGCTTATTGCACTATCTCCTGGATTGATAGAGAGAAAAATCTTGTGGGCTTGTTAATGACTCAGGTCAGACCTTATACACACATTAATCTCAGAAGAGACTTTCAAGTCATGACTTACCAGTCAATCGTGGACTGATACTCAATTTACCAGCAATTTAAATTCAATAGAAAAATATCTATCTAGCCCTTTTTATCTGATAGAGTTATATAAATTAATGTTTTAAAAAAAGGGGGAAGAATGAAAAAATTATTCATATCTTTATTTCTTTCATTGAATTTAAATCTGTTCTTTGCAGATGAATGTTTACCTTCTAAATGGGGTACGGAGGATGAAATAGGTAATGCAAATCTAATTACTCCTGAGTCTGTTCTAAAGGCGTCTAAATTAATTAAATACGGTAAAACTTATAGTCTGGGTATAACAATAGATAGTAATACACCAGCATACCCTCCTAGGTCCCTTTCTCTTCAGGTTGTCCAGCCAACTCAACAATTTGGAGTATTAGGCTTACCTAATTCAACTTACAATGACGACGTTTTTCAGGGCTGGTTTGGCATAGGTTCACAAATCGATGGATTGGGCCATATCGGAACCACCGAAGCCATGTTCTATAACTGTAATGATGGAAAAGAATTTGCTCAAATAACCGGCCTTACTAAACTGGGAATTGAAAAAATTCCTCCCCTTGTTGCAAGAGGGGTAGTTATAGATATAGCAGGTTATCTTGGCGTTGAGTATCTAAACAAAGGAGTCACTTTCAGTTTAAAACAATTAAAACAAGCTGCTTTATCCCAGAATGTAACTATAGAAAAGGGCGATGTTGTTCTACTTCATACTGGATGGACTGATGCTAAGTTTGAATCTGATGCAGCTGAATGGGGTTCCGGAGCTCCTGGGATAACACCTGAAATTGCAACGTATCTTGCAAGTAAAGATGTTATAGCTGTAGGGGCTGATACTTGGTCATTGGATGTTGTTCCTCCAATGGTTGCTGAAGAGCCTTATCCTGGTCACGGAATACTTCTTCAAGAAAATGGTATATATATTCTTGAAACTATGAATACAGGACCTTTAGTAAAAGACAAGGTTTCTGAGTTTTTATTTGTATTAGGTCAAGCAAAAGTTTACTAGACAGAGGTCCTTCTCCAACAAAAGACATAGATCAAGCTAAGTTAGATTTAACTAAATATGGGTTTTGTTTAGTACCAGATGTATTAAATTCTAAAGAAATTAAGGTTGCTAAAGAGAGGTTACTTGAGCAGGCTGAAGCTGAAGAAGAACTTGGGTTGTCTTTTAGGGATGGTGGCCCCAATCAAGAAATAAAGATTACTGATGGCAGGGTAGATAAAGATTCTTTTAGCACTTCAAATGGGGGAGTAAATCAGAGACTTTGGATGTTGGCCAACAAAGGTGAATGTTTTAGAGATATGGTTACCCATCCTTTAGTTGATGAACTTGTCGGACATATTTTAGGTGAAGAATTTATTTTATCGACTCACTCAGCAAATATAGCCAAGCCAGGAGGGGTTCGTATGGGTCTTCATACAGATCAATGGTGGATGCCTCAGCCTGTCAGAGCGGGTGAAGAGTATATAAAACCTTCTGAGATATCTAGAAATGCAGTTTCCTCTTTTGTTGAACCAGACCCTGAATTAGGCATTTCACCTCCAGTAGTAGCAAATTGTATGTGGATGCTTTCAGATTTTACCTCTACCAATGGTTCTACAGAGGTTGTGGCTGGCTCTCATTTAACCGGAGCACACCCAAATCAAGAAGACCAATCTGGCTACCCAATTATCCAGCCAGAAGCTGATGCTGGAACTTTAATGGTTTTTGATGGAAGGCTTTGGCATGGTACAGGTGCTAATACTGGCAACTCAGATAGATTGGGAGTCTTAACAACATTTTGCTCTCCCCAATTTAGGCAGCAAGAAAATCAGACTTTGGGTCTTGATAGAGATCTTTGGGATCAATGTTCCGAAAAACTTAAAACAAGACTTGGTTTTAAAGTTTGGAATGCATATGGAAGAATTGAAAGCTCCATGGATTATCTGATAGATATTGAACCAGACAGAATTAAAGAACTTAAGCCAAATAAAAAATGAATACCCAAGTAAAAGATTTACCAGTCATGGATTATCCTCCTTTAACCGAAGATTTAGAGGAGGCAAAAGAACATTTAGATTTGTATGGAATGGCTCTCATAAAAAATGTTTTATCTGCCGATGAGGTCGATCAAATGGATAATAGGCTGACTGAGCAATTTTATGGAGAAGAAAAATTTAAAGTAGGTTCTAAAGTAAGAGGAGATGAAGGTTTTGGAGTAGAGTCTTCTGAAGAGGAGAAGGTTAGTAGATTAGTTTGGAATTTAATAAATAAAGGAGAATGGAAGCGGCAATGAAAGAATGGCTCTACATCAAGACCAATGGCCTTTAGTTCCTCACCCTATGAAATTTCCCTTCATGGCCAATGTGATGTATTTAATTTCTGATAATTCTCCAGAAAATGGTGGCACTAGGCTTATACCTGGTTCTCATAAATGGCCTCTACTAGATTATAAGACAGCAAACTCTGAAGAAGTGCAGAAGATGGCGGTCTCTTTAACCGCGCCTAAAGGAAACGCAATAGTATGGGAAGGTAGGGTATGGCACGGAAATGGTTTGAACAGATCTGGTTCAATTAGAAGTAATATCTCTACGGCTTTTTTACAACCTTGGGTAAAACCTCAAGAGTATCATCAATACAGCATCAGAGATGAGGTAATAGAAAGATTAAGCGAAAAGCAAAAACATATCCTTGGATTTAGTTCTTTTGGAACTCTAGGTGGCCATGATGGTTCTAGTGTTTCGCCAGCCGAATTTGACCCAAATAGAGAATCTATAGGTATTCTAAAGCCTTAGAAGTTAGTAAATTTATCTAAATGAAAATCAGCATTTCCAAATTGTGAGTCTATAACTAATAGTCTCTTAAAAAAGTGACCTATTCTCAATTCTTCTGTTACGCCCATTCCCCCATGAAGTTGGACGGCATTTTCACCAACAAAAATACCTGATTTCCCTATTAGATGTTTTAAGGCATGGATAGTTCTTTGAGCCAAAACAGGATCTTGAATTGTTTCCATAGTGGCTCTAAACAATAATGATTTACATTGCTCATATTCCATAAACATATCCACCATTCTATGCTGCAAGACCTGAAAATCAGAAAGCGGGTGATCAAATTGTTCTCTTTGTTGGGTATATTCAACAGTGTCTTTGTAAAGAATTTCCATTGCACCTACAGCTTCAGCACAAACCGCAAGAATTGCATTGTTCGATACAACTCTGAGGATATCAAAACCTTTACCTAATTCACCTATCATTCTTTCTGAACTAACCTCTGCATTGTCAAAAGTTATTTCTGAAGCTCTAAGTCCATCAACCGTAGGAAAGTTCTGTAGCTCTATTCCTTTCGCATTTGAATCTACTAGAAATAAGGTAATTCCTTCTTCATCAACCTGCCCGCCACTTGTTCTCGCAACAACAACTATATGATCGGCAGATTCAGCATTTAAGACCATGGATTTTTGACCATTTATAATAAATTTATCTCCTTCTTGACGAGCAGAAGTAGCTACATCTTCTAAATCAAAACGACTTTGCTGCTCTGCATAAGCCAAAGTCATTTGTTTTGAACCTTCAATCAAGCCAGGCAACATTTCTTTTTTTAATTCTTCAGACCCTCCTATCTGTATGGCTCCTCCACCAAGCACCACATTTGCTATAAATGGTTCTAGAACAAGACCTTTTCCAAATTGCTCCATTATTACTAGAGTGTCTATCTGATTACCTCCAAAACCACCATCTTTTTCTTCGAAGGGAAGTCCTAGCCAGCCTAGTTCTGCCATAGAGCCCCAGTATTCTTTGCTATAACCAGGGTCTTTAGAGCTTATTTCAACTCTTTTTGGTAGGTCATAATTTTCTTGCACAAAACGTTCAACACTTTATATTGTGAAATATCTGCTATTCAAATAGCCGCCCGTACCACCTTTGGCAAAAGGGTAACCAACACCACCATCTCCCCATGCTGCAGAATAAATACCGCTAGCTTCAACGGTTAATTTTTGAATCCTTTGTTTAATTTCAGTACCTTTTAATTTTAGTATGGAAGATTCAGGCCCCAATTCTTCACCTGCAGCAGCATTTGCCAAGCTTCTAAGTTCAGTGTATTCAGTAGCCATCAAATCTATTTCCAGTTCAGCTACTTTTGACTTATAGCTCGAATCATCCATTAAGGTTCCGTTGCCTCTTTTAACAGAACGAGCATTGTCTTTAAGTTGTTCTACCTCTACTAAAGACTTAGAAAGACCTGCAAGACCAGTTCTTTCATGTTCAAGTAAGCCTTTAGCATATGTCCAACCTTTGCCTTCCTCACCGATCCTGTTTTCTACAGGAACTTTTACGTCAGTAAAGTGAACAGTATTTACAGTATGAGATCCTCCTAAAGTGATAATTGGTTTCACTTCTATACCTTCTTGCTTCATGGGAAATAATAGAAATGTAATACCTTTCTGTTTAATTCCTGAATCATCTGTTCTCGTTAAGCAAAATATCCAATCAGCTACATGAGCTAATGTGGTCCAGATCTTTGAACCATTTACAGTGTAATAAGTGCCATCATCAGAAAGAACTGCTTTAGTTTTTAGGTTTGCTAGATCTGATCCTGCTCCGGGTTCTGAATACCCCTGGCACCAATTAACTTTTCTGTCTCTAATATCTGGCATGAATCTATCTTGTTGTTCTTTAGTGCCATACGACATTAATATCGGTGCTAGCATTCCTAGACCAAAAGGTAAATCAAAGGGTATTGCCGCTCTAGCAGTTTCTTGTTCCCAGATATAATGCTGAGTAGGGGTCCAACCAGGACCACCAAATTTAGCAGGCCATTTCGGAACATCCCAACCGCCTTTTTCTCTAGCTTTTTTGAACCAACCTAATCGCCAAGAGAAATAGTCTTCTCCGTCTTTTATTTTATTTTCATCGAAGAAAGCCCTGACTTCATCTCTAAACGCTAGGTCTTCTGAACTAAGCTCTATATCCATAATATTCTATTTTTCTTTTGTATAAGGAATCTGAATATTAATTGCTTTTAAAGATTAAAGCTATGTGAAAAAAGGGGAAATATCTAGTTCTTTCATCTATATAAAATTTTTCTGATATAGTCTTATTATGGATTCTTTAATGTTAGTAGCTTTAGTTTCTTTAGTTTTATTTCTGTTCATATATAAACAGATAATTGATCTAAAAAAAGAATTACAAACGGAAAAAAATAATATTAAAGAGTTGGAAGAGAAACTTGTTGCTTTAATAGACAAAGATTACGGCTTCTCAGAAGACCGATATTAGATAAAGATACAAGGAAGTTGGGTTTGTTAAGAATAGCCTTTTTGTGAAGGCAGGGATGTTTATAAATTAGTTTTATGTAAGAGGTAATTATGAAACCAGTATGTTTAGTTTTAGGCGCGGGAGCAGGAATTGGTGGAACTGTTGCAGCGAAGTTTGCAAGTGAAGGATACCACTCTTATTTATGCCGAAGGACAGATCAAGAAGGATTAGATAAATTAATTAAAGGAATAGAGGACTCGGGTGGTTCTGCATCTGGCTCTTTATTGAATGCAATAGAGGAAGATGTTCTTGAGGAATTAATTACTAAAGTAGAATCTGATGTAGGCCCTATAGAGGTTCTGGTTTATAACTTAGGTGCACAGACTGGAATGAAGCTTCTAAGCAAAACTACTACTAAAGAATTTGAATGGGGATGGAGAATAGCAAGCTTTGGTCTTTTTAGAGTTGCTAAGGTTTTATGTCCTCTTATGGCCGATAGAGGAAAAGGAACCTTTTTAGTGACATCTGCAACGGCAGCAATGAGAGGTAATGCTACGCAACATTCACATGCGGCCGCTATGGGCGCAAGAAGAATGCTATGTCAGTCGCTAAATGCTGAATTTGCATCTAAAGGAATACATGTTGCTCATATAGTTGTTGATGGTGCAGTAGATGCTCCAGACACTTTAGGTAAGATGCTTGGACCTGAAATGTATCAACAGCTAAGAGAAACTAAAGGGATGGAGCATGATGGACTTTTACTGCCTAAGGAAATAGCTGAAACTTATTTTCATTTAGCTCAACAGCATCGATCTGCATGGACTCATGAGCTTGATTTACGGGCCTTCTCAGACCTGGCTTGGTGGAACCATGCCACTATGCTTGAAGACTAAGCTCTGAATTTACTTATTTGGATATCTTCTTCACCTAAGTCCGTATAGTTATCATCAACTCTGCCCTGAATATATTCTTTCCAAGTGAAGGGTGTGTACTTAGGATCTTCATCTAAAATTTGCTCTAAGGGCTGAATCACTGCATCTCTTTTAGGGTTATAAAAATATGGAGTGCTATATCTTACTTTTTCAGTTCTCTTAGTCACTCTATGAATTGCCGCCACATATTCATCATTAGTCCATACTTGCATGGCGTCACCTAAATTAACTACTATCGTATCGGCTTCAGGTTCTATATCGATCCAACCAAATTCTTTCGACTTAGTTTGTAAACCTCCAGTCATATCTTGAAGTAAAAGAGTAAGTATCCCAGGATCAGTATGATGATGTAGCGCCATATCCCCTAAATTAGTTATTTTATCTCTAGTACTTTCTTCGATAGGATCATCTACTGGATAGAAGTTTAATCTTGCATTGCTGGTTGAACCTTCTCCGTTAGGAAGTTGAGAATTATCTGATTTCAAATTTAAAAAAATCAGTTGTAGTGTTTCTTCAGCTACTTCAGAAGCTTTGGAGAAGAAAACTTCCATCGTAGCTCTAAATTCATTATTTTCTGGCCATTGGTTTAAGTCATCCCCATTTAATCTGGGATACATGAAATCAAAAACTTCTTTTAAATCTCTTTTTTGTTTAGTTAATTCTCTATCGTAATAACCAAGCGGTACGGTCTCAGTCCTTATGATCTTTAATTTTTCTTCTCTTGGTTGGTCGAAGAACCATTTAGACATCTGCCACATATCATCTATTTCTTTTTGCATACCATGATTCTTTAAAAGGAAAAATCCATGGTCTCTACAAGCTAAATCTAAAAGCTTCAGTTGCGACGCATCAGATCCGGCCTTTTGTAAATCTATTGTAGGTACATTAGCTTGATTCATGATCCGTGGCTCTTTGAGAAAAATTAATTACACTTTCAAAAGAATGCATTGCTTTTAAAACGTCTAAATCTTGACGTTGACCGCCGATAATTTGGATAGCGATAGGAATATTTGTAGAAGAACTGACTCCGACGGGTACTACTCCTGCCGGGTTTCTAGTCATATTAATTCCCATTGTAAAATCTACCCATGCAGGAGTTTCTTCTCCATTAACAGTTCCGTCTCCTTCTATTTTAGGCGCTTGACCACATGTTCCTGGCGTGATGATCAAAGGAGATTCTTCAAAGGAATCTTCCAATTGCAAGCCAAATTTATGACAAGCATCTATTGAAGAAGCGTAAGAAGCTCCATCCATTTTCATGCCCATTTCTATAAACATTCTTAGAAGAGGATCAATTTTTTTATACTCATCTGTTCCTACGAGGTGCTGCTGTCTTCTCGCACAAGCACAAGCCCAAAAAACCATCCAAGCATCAACAGGATTTTCATCCCAGATTTTATCTTTTTCAATAATAGTTACCCCTGCATCTTCTAGTGACTTGACTGCTTTTTCGCAGATCTCTAGAACCTCTTTGTCTACTGTAGAAAATCCCATAGTAGGTGACCATATGGCGGTTTTAGGCAAATCTCCGGTTAACTGGTTAAACCAGTTAGGGTTACCGCCTTCAAGAGAAAAAATATCTGTCGGATCTGCTCCTACAGAAGCATCTAGAGCAAGTGCCGTATCTGCAGTAGTATTTGCCATAGGCCCTTTTACTGTTAATAAACCTGATCCTGGTGGTTTAGGGCCTCCATTAGGAATTCTTCCTTGAGAAGTTTTAATCCCACTTAAGCCGCCTAATACAGAAGGGATCCTTATCGATCCACCTCCATCAGAACCAGTACCTAGAGGAATCATTCCAGAACATAGGGCAGCGGAGGTTCCACCAGAAGAACCACCTGGAGAATATTCAAGATTCCAAGGGTTTTTAGTAGACCCAAAAGGAGCATTATCTGTTTTACCTTTATGTCCAAATTCAGGCGTATTAGTTTTTCCCAAAACAACACAACCTTGATTTCTTAGTCTTTTTACTAGTATAGAATCTTCCTCTGCAGGATTATCATTAATGTGTAGTTCTGAGCCATAACTTGTCACAAAACCCTTTGCATCTTCAAGGTCTTTAACTCCTATAGGAATGCCAGCTAATAAACCTACATCTTCACCATCAGATATTTTTTTATCTAATGCTTCGGCTTGCTTAATAGCGTCTTCACTGTTTAAAGCACAAAACGCATTTATACTGGCATCAAATTTTTCGATATTACTTAGAGCAGATTCGGTAAGTTCTTTTGCCGAAATCTCTTTATTTTTTACCCTTTTCACAAGTTCTGAAATTGAATGATCTCTAAAGTCCATGTCTTTCCCCGTTTTTTCTTATATTATCATTGTTTGATTGAAGGTCACTATTAGTTAGGAAATATTATGGATTTTGAACATACAAAAAAGACCAAGGATTTAATGGCACTAGTTTCAGATTTTATAAATACAAATATAAGACCGTCTGAAAAAAGGTATACAGAAGAAATGGAAGCTTTTAGGGCTGAGGGTGACCCATGGCGTGTGCCTGAGGTGCTTAATGAATTAAAACATAAGGCCAAAGATGCTGGTCTTTGGAATTTTTCTTTAACAGGTGATCTTGGATATGGTTTAACTAATTTAGAGTTTGCACCTCTTGCTGAGATGATGGGGGTTGGCTGGACTTCTGAAGTATTTAATTCTTCTGCTCCTGATGCAGGCAATATGGAGGTATTAGATAAATACGGAACTGAACAACAAAAAGAGAAATGGTTAAAGCCTTTATTAGAAGGAACTATGAGATCTGCATTTGCAATGACAGAACCTAATGTGGCTTCTTCAGACGCAACCAATATATCAAGCACTATTGTTGCTGAAGGGGATGAATATGTAATTAATGGAGAAAAATGGTGGACTTCTGGTTACGGAAGACCTGACTGTGGCTTCATGATATTTATGGGAGTATCAAATCCGGACGCGCCGAAGCATCAAAGACAATCTCAGATAATTGTTCCTAGAGATTCAGAAGGAATAAAACTTAAAAGAATGTTAACTGTATATGGCGCTGATCACGCACCAAGCGGACATGCGCATTTAATCTTTGAGAATGTTCGTGTACCTAAAGAGAATATGATTTTAGGTGAAGGAAGGGGTTTCGAGATAGCTCAAGGACGCCTAGGACCTGGCAGGATACATCATTGCATGAAGATTATAGGTGCAGCAGAGACGGCTCTTAAATTGTTATGTGAAAGAGCGTCGACAAGAGTAGCTTTTGGAAAAGCAATAGCTGAATTAGGCGGAAATTATGATGTTATTGCTAAATGTAGAATAGAGATAGAAATGTGCAGACTTCTAACATTAAAGGCAGCTTACATGATGGACACTCTAGGAAATAAAAAGGCAAAAAGTGAGATAGCTCAGCCTAAGGTTGAAGTACCTAGTATGGCCGTAAGAATAATTGAAAGAGCTGTACAGATACATGGAGGAGCGGGCGTTTCTCAAGACACCCCTCTGGCGGGACTTTATAGCTCTATCAGATTTTTGCGAATAGGTGATGGTCCGGATGAAGTTCATTTAAGAACGATAGCGAAAGAAGAGCTTTCAAAATACGATTCTTTGAGAAAAAATAGATAAATTGTTAATTCTTTCACTACTAGACTTTCCTAATTAAGTAGATAAGATTCAATAATATGTGAAGGGGCGGCTTTGGCCTGAGATCTGATAAGAAACCCTTTGAACCTGATCCATTTAATAATGGCGGAGGAATTACATGATCAAACTAAATAAAGTTTCATTTTTAATACATTTCTCTCTTTACCTCTTTTATAGCAATTTGATTTTAACTAGTGTTGAAGAGGTTGTTGTTCTAGGGGATTGGAAAGAAGTAACCCCAGATAAGAAAGATGCAAGTATTGTTTTATTAGGCTCGAGGGAAATTGATGATCAGGCGATTAATCACTTTGAAGAGCTTACTTATCTTGTTCCTAATTTAAATTTTGCAGCTAGTGATTCAAGAGCACGATATTTTCAAATTAGAGGGATAGGAGAGAGGTCAGGATATCAAGGGACGCCTAATTCATCTGTCGGCTTTTTGATTGACGATATTGATTATTCAGGCCAAGGAGGGATAGCAACTACTTTTGATATAGATCAGGTTGAGATTCATAGAGGTCCACAAGGTTCTAGAATAGGAGCTAATGCTCTTGCTGGTCTGATTTATATTAAAACCAAAGATCCAACTAAAGAATTTGAATCTAAAGGTAGGGTTGTTTTGGGTTCTTACGGAAGAAAAAGTATAGGACTTGCTGCCGGCGGTCCCCTAAAAATAAGCGATGATGTTACTTACAGATTGGCTCTTCATAAACATGAAGAGGATGGTTTTAGAAAGAATATTTACCTAAATAAATCTAATACTTCAAGAAAGGATGAGCTAACAAGCAGATTGAAGGTTAATTGGGAAGTAGGTGATAAGACTTCAGTTAAATTATTGCTTTCTAGGGTTAATTTAGATGATCCAGCCGATATATGGACTCTTGATGGTAGTTTAAATACCCTTTCTGATAGACCTGGCATGGATTCACAAAAGACAAATTCATTTGGATTAAATACTGTTAGCCAGTTTGATGGATTTAATTTTCAAAGTTTGACTAGCTCTACTAATACAGATGTAACTTTTAGTTACGATGCGGACTGGGGAAATTCAGAATCATGGCATCCGTATGTGTATGATTATTTCTCTGAAACGATCAGAAATAGGGAAACTAAATCGCAAGAATTTAGACTGTTATCCAATGAGGGCCTACACATAACTAATCAAAGAATTCAATGGGTCATAGGAATTAGTTATTTTGAAATAAAAGAAACTAATTTTAAGAAAGATGATGGAAATTATGGCGACCCTAGTGATCCTTTCGGGCCTTATTTTAGTCAATCTTCTTCTTCAAGTGCTTATAAATCTGAAAACTTATCTCTTTTCGGCAGTATAGATTATTCTCTCACAGATTCTCTCCAACTATCTATGGGGCTCAGGAGAGAGGATTGGAAAGCAAATTATAACGATACCTTAGGAGATGAATTTAGACCTTCAAATATGATGAATGGAGGAAAGATTTCTTTAATAAAAAATACAAAAAATTCTAATTTATTTGCAAGTATTGCTAGAGGATATAAACAGGGTGGTTTTAATCTGGGACTAGGCCTAGGATTAGACTCATCTAATAAAAATATGATTTACGATCCTGAATACCTTTTAAATTACGAAGTAGGGCTAAACTCTAAAAGCTTTGATTCGAAGATTCGTCTCTCTGCAGTTTTGTTTTATTCTGATAGAGAAGATCAACAGGTGCTTATCTCCACTCAAGTTGATCCTTCAGACCCAAATACATTTTCTTTTTTGACACAGAATGCAGCAGAAGGAGTTAATTATGGGTTTGAGCTGAATGTTGATTATGAAATTAATGATTCCTTAAATATTTATACAAGAATTGGTTTGTTAGAAACAGAAATTAAAAACTGGAAGTCTAGACCTGATCTAGAAGGAAGAGAGCAAGCACATGCTCCAAAAAATAGTTATTCTTTAGGTTTAAATTGGAATTTAAATCAAAATAGCTTCCTGAGAATTGATACAACAGGGAAAAGTAATTTTTATTATTCTGATTCACATGATAATAAATCAAGATCCTACGTATTAACCAATTTAAGTTTAGGTTATCAATTTGATAAATTTGAAGCTTCTCTCTGGGTACACAATTTATTTAACAAGTATTACTCTATTAGAGGGTTTTATTTTGGAAACGAACCACCCAATTTTGAAGATACTTTGTACGAAAGACATGGAGACCCTAGACGCTTTGGCTTGTCTCTCCAATACGATCTTTAGGCTTTGAATTAAATGGAAATTTTAGCAGTCTTATTAGCTATACTTTATCTACTACTGGCAGTTAAACAAAACATCTTATGTTGGCCTGCAGGGATTTTAAGTTCTTTTCTGTATCTATTTA
>LULT01000135.1_pt1 | contig 16464 bp, 18 predicted proteins | sample 728141 | NCBI WGS metagenome assembly LULT01 (sample SAMN03860282, study PRJNA289734) | marine metagenome | biome: seawater column; feature: ocean; material: water; isolation source: Red Sea water column Station 108 - depth 100m | place: Saudi Arabia: Red Sea | collected 2011-10-15 | depth 100 m | reverse complement strand
AAAAAGTAGCGGGACAGAATAGTTAGGGTCAAAATTGGGTGGGACATGAACAATAAAGGTGCGTTGATAACCACCAAACATTGTAGAAAATACTTTTGTTTGTTCATCAATTGTGTCGAAATGTGTAACAACTAATGGGGATGTATCATTGCCTCCGTTACCATTATCGCCAGTGTTATTATTGTCAGAAGGTCCGGTAGTAGAAGACGGATCACCATAACAGGATACTAAAATCAAGCACAATATGCTTAAACATGTATTAATTATTTTTGTTTGTAATCTCATTAATCAAATTTTCAACATTTGTTTCTAGATTATCAAGAGAAGAGTCATTCACAATAACATAGTCAGCATATTCTTTTTTCTTCTCATCAGACCATTGCAAATTCATTCTATCCTGAATTGTATCGCGCGATAAATTCCCCCTCGACAAAGCACGTTCCATTCGTATATCCTCAGGCGCTGTAACTAAAATGATTAAAGCTCCTTTTTCTTTATAGTTTTTATATGAACTTCCTTCAATGATAAGTGGAGCATCAATTACAAAAATAGAATGATGACCCAATTCATTAATCTCTTTAATTTTCTTTAAAGCTTCTTTACCGACTGCTGGATGAATAATACGATTTAATTTTTCTTGAGAATTTTCATCTTTGAAGGCAACCTTAGCTAATGATTCTGAAGTAATATTTTCTAATTCAGGAAATGTTTCCAAAACTATATTGGAGATTTCTTCTGTAAAAAGAAGTTTCTTTGCTTCTTCGTCTGCATTGAATATATATGCATTATGTTTTTCTTTGAGAATATTGGATATGACGCTTTTCCCAGAAGCAATACCTCCTGTAACACCTAGTAAAATCATTATTGTATTGCCGCTAAAACGCGTTGAGTAACTTCCTCAATCGTTCCGTCACCATCAACGTTAATTACTTCATTTTTATAGAATTCAAGCAAGGGAGCTGTTAACTCTAAATAGACATTCTGGCGATTAACAATAACTTCTTTTGTATCATCGCTTCTTCCAGAATCTTCTGCTCTTTTGATTAGTCTGTTAATTAAAATCTCTTTATCAACAGAAATATTAATTACCATATCAATATTGAGGTCTAATTTTTTAAAAATTGCATCTAGCCCTTCTGCTTGAGGAATAGTTCTTGGGAAACCGTCTAAGATAATTCCCGATTCTTTTAAATTAGTTAAGGTATTTTCCATCATTGATAATAATACTTCATCTGGAACTAATAACCCTTGGTCCATATAGTTTTTTGCATCAAGACCAATATTTGTTTGATTAGCAATTTCATTTCTTAAAATATCTCCTGTAGAAAGATGCACAAGATTGTATTTATCAGACAAAATTTTGGCTTGTGTCCCCTTACCTGCTCCTGGTGGCCCCATGATAAGAAATCTCATATTGTTTTTGGTTTGTTTAATATTTCTTGCATCACAACAGCTAGTTGAAATGGATTCTTTGAATATTTTTTCTGTATTGATTTAATCTTTGAAATTTGAGAAGAAGATTGATCATATTTTGTTTTTTTATGTTTTATCTTTGTTGATAAATCTTCTAAATGACGTTCATCTACTTTGCTCATATCATGATCAGCATCAAAGTGTTCATCAAATGTTGGTTCAACTTTGTGATGGGAAGTATCTTGTGAAACTAAATCAACGTTTTCATCAAAAAATACCTGTGATGATGATACATTGGATTTTTCACGTTGGTGTGATTGTTTTTCTATTTCCTCAAATGCATTATTTAAAAAATCAAGCACACTTTGCGTTTCTGAGGTTGGTGATTCAGATTCAGATGATTTCTCTTTTATATCTGGTTTGGATATAGGTTCGTTCTTAGCTTTTCTTTTTTTCTGCCATTCTCTATAACCAGAAACAATATAAAAGAAAAAAATTATTAGATATACTAATGCTTCCAAAAAACTTATTCCTCAACAGAATCATCTTTTTCATCAGGCGTACCAGCAATTGAATGTCTCATACTGGTATCAGAAGCAATATTCTCAAGCTTGTAATAATCAAGAACTCCTAAATTGCCTTTTCTGAATGCTTCTGCCATTGCTTTTGGCACCTCAGATTCAGCTTCAACAACTTTTGCTTTCATTTCTTGCTCAAGCGCAACAGCCATTGCTCTTCTAGTTTCTGCCTTAGCTTGTGCTACACGTAAGTCAGCTTCTGCTTGATCTGCTTGTAATTGTGCACCAATATTTTTACCAACGTCTATATCGGCAATATCAATTGATAGTATTTCAAAAGCAGTTCCATGATTTAAACCTTTATTTAATACATTTTTAGAAATTGAGTCTGGATTCTCAAGCACTGCTTCATAGGTTTCTTTTGAACCAATTGCACTAACAATACCTTCTCCAACTCTTGCAATAATTGTATCTTCTGTAGCTCCTCCAACTAAGTTAGGAATATCAGTTCTTACAGTAACTCTTGCTCGGGCTCTTACTTCAATTCCGTCCTTTGCAACAGCTGATAATTTCCCATCAACAGGTGCATCAATTACTTTTGGATATACGCTTGTCTGAACAGCAGATAAAACATCTCGACCTGCTAAATCAATTGCAGTAGCTATTTCAAAAGTAAGATCAATTCCAGCTTTTGATGCGGCAATTAATGCATCAACAACTTTGTCTACATTCCCTCCAGCCATATAATGGACTTCGAGATCTGAAGTGGTTACTTGATCTAAACCAGCTTTTCTTGCAGCAATCAAGCCATTAACAATAACACTAGGGGGAACGCGTCTAAATCTCATCCCAACTAAGTTAAAAATTGTAACATACCCTCCTCCAATGCTAAAAATGGCTTGTAACCATAATCCTACTGGTACAATCCATAATAATACGATAATAAATAATACTAACGGTATGGCAACGTAAAGTCCCATTACTCCTCCTTTGCACTATGCTGTTTATTATAAAATTTATTCATAAATAACTACACCTTCGATCTTTTATCGTAGTTCTTTTTTAAAGTAGTTTTATTTGAATTTTGTGTAATCAATTTTTGAAATACTTTTGATTGTGATATCAAACGAATTAACATAATCAAAACAATAATTCCCCCAACAATTGCCCACGAAAAACCATCTAAAGCTTCTCTATATATTTCATCGTTCACAGGCACTTCAGGGATTAGCAATAAATAAAGTCCATAAAATAATATGATTAATCCTGCGATACCAAATATTCCAAATCCAGGAATCGCTAAAAATTCAACTAACAAAAGGGCAAGTCCTGAAAAAATTATTAACAAATCTGTAGCAGAAGCTAACTTTGTTAAATAGCCAGCCCCCAATGCAAGAGTTAAACATACAATACCTATTGTACCACCAATTCCCCATCCTGCGCTATATAATTCTGATATAATACCTATCGTACCAAATGTAGTTAATAAAGAAGAAACAACTGGATCAGTAAGAAAACGCACTAAATCTTCAGACCAATTTTCATCTAAAATAATAATATCATAATTTTCGATATTCAGATCTGCAATAATATCTTCAATAGATTCGCTTTCACCATCCGCAATTTTATATTTTAAAGCAAGTTCAGTGGTAAGAGTAATTAATTTCCCTTCCTTGCGTCCTTCTATGTCATCAACCTTCACTGAATCCCCTTCAACTACTAAATATTCAAAACTTAATTCTTCATCAACCATACCACGAGCAATGGTTACATTTTTGCCAGAGCTTTCTGCAGTAGCTCCCATCTCTTCTCTCATATAGCTTTGAGCTTTTTCAGATTGTTTTTCCCCACTCATATCTACTACGCTCGTAGCGCCAATAGTAGCACCAGGAGTCATATAGATTTTATCACAAGAAAGTGAAATCAATGATCCAGCAGAAATAGCTCTTTTGTTAATAAAAGCAACAGTTTGAATATCTGTGCTAGATATTGCATCTTTAATTTGTGTTGCTGCATCAACCCTCCCGCCAAAAGTATTGATTTCAAACACAAGAAGTTCTGCATCATTGTTTTCTGCAGCATTCACTGCACGATTAACAAAAGCAGGAATCCCTAAATCAATCGTGTTTTGGATAGGAACAACATACACTTTTGAATTATTGTTATTAGCAATAACAACGCCAATAATTGCTATTAAGATAAAAATCCAAAGTTTATTAAATTTTGTTTTCATTACTTATACAAAGATTTACATTATAAAAATGTATTGGTTCCTAAAATCGTATTCTTTTTGTTTGGAAAAATTGCCAAAATTCTTCCTCAAAATTAACTATAAAATACATTATTTTCTACTATTCCATGTTCTAAAATTGAGAAAAAAAATGGCTCTCAAAAATCTTAGAACTGCATTCCCAGGAAAAGATGAGAGATGGTACAATGCAACTATCAAAGCATTGTATCAATTTACTGTAGAAGAAATTGTTGACTTCTTAAGTAAATATGCTCATTTCGATGCAAACACTGTTCATTTCAATAATATGCAGGTGGTAGATGATGCATTAAAAGAAAATAATGGAGTAATATTGGTTGGAGGACATTTTGGTTCGTTTCATAAATTAATTGTAACAATGGCAAGAAAAGGATATAAGAATATTGCAGGAATTTCGTATCAACAAAATAACCAAGCAGCTTCAAAGTTTTTTGTGGAACTAAGAAAAGAATATGTAGCAAATGAATTACACACTGGAGGCCCCAGCAGCGATGTAAAACAATCATTGAAAAATAATGAATTACTTATTCTTCTAAGTGATCAAGATGCAGGAAAGAAAGGTATTTTTGTAGATTTCTTCAATATCCCTTCTTCCACTCCATCAGGAGCAGCAAACTATAATAAAACAATGGGCAGTCCTTTGATTTTCTTTTCAGCAGTAAAAACAGAGAATGGATACGAAGCTAATTTTGAAAAAATAGACACAACCAATAAAAGCATTGAAGATATAGTACAAAAATATACGTTTATGCTTGAACAGGAAATTAAAAAATATCCTGAACAATATTTTTGGGTTCACAAACGTTGGAAAACAAAAAAAATATGAGACGTATATCAATTAATGACAAAGACGCTATTAATACAACCATAGCATCGCTTTTAAATGGTGAAGTAATATGTTATCCAACTGATACAATCTATGGAATTGGGACAGATGCAAAAAATGAAAATGGGATTGAAAAAATCAATACAATAAAAAGGCGAAGCAGCCCAATGACAATTATTATTAATAGTTTTAATCAAATTTCTGAAAATATTTTATTGGATGAATCATTAAAAGAAGAAACAGATGAAATTTTATCAAAAGGGAATACATGTATTATACCGTATACAACCCAATTTGTAAGCGAATTAATTACAGAAAATAAAAAAATTGGTTTTAGAATTCCCAAACACGCATTTCTTCATGCTCTTCTATTAAAATATCAAAAGCCTATTACAAGCACTAGTGTTAACAGAACAGGCCAATCCCCTCTAAACAATCCAAACTCAATTGAACAAGAATTTGGACAAGAGATTGATTTATTAATTGATGCAGGAGAAATAAAAAACCAAAAAGCATCAAAAATTTATATTTTTGATAATAAAACAATTACACAAATTAGATAAATGCTTAAAAAAATCACTTTAATACTAATGGTTTGTGGTCTTTATAGTCAATCTATTACAGTTGGAGAAGAATACAAATATGAGGTGCTGTTTGGTCCATTCAAATTAGGAAAAGCAAGCTTAAAAACAGAGAAAATTGAAGTGATTAATAATCAAGAAGTGTATCATTTTCGCTTCTATGTTAAAACTTCAAAATTGGGTGATAGGTTATATAAAATTAGAGATGAAATTAATACATGGATTAGCACAAATAATTTATCCCTAATAAAACAAGAAAAGAATATTAGAGAAAAGAATTTTCGAAGACAGTCCACCACTACAATTACAAACAATATTGCAACCACCAATAACAAAGATTACACCTTGCCAGGTAAAGTGATTGACCCTTATGGATTAATTATGATAATGCGTGATATCAATATTCCAGAAAATAGTTCAAAGAAATTTTTAACAATTGATGAAGGTAGGGTTAGGGAAATTGAAATCAAAAATATTGGTTATAATAAGATTCGTACTCCTGCTGGAAAATTTAATGCTTACACATATACCCCAATATATAATGGCAAATCTGCATTAAAAAACAAAGGAGATATGGAAATTGCTTATGCAATTGGTAAAAACAATAAAACGATTCCTGCGCAGATAACAATAAAATTGAAAAGCGGGGTTATTGTATTAACATTAAAGTCGTATTAAAAAAATACTCTTAAAATATCGTTAATAATTAAAAATGCCATCAGACCAAGCAATAGATACATGCCAACTGATTGAATTCGCATTCTTGTTTTGACTGATAGAGATCTTCCAAGCAACATTTCAATTAAAATGACCATAATATGACCACCATCAAGTGCAGGGATTGGTAAAATATTAATAAATGCTAAGTTTACACTGATTAATGCCATCAATGTTAAAAATGGTGTCAGGCCTGCTTTTGCTGCATCCCCAGCCATTTCTCCAATCATAATTACACTACCAACATCATCTCTGCCAACATCGCCTGAAAAAATCATTTTTAAAGAAAAAGTCATCAAAGTCATAGACCAAAGTGTCTGATCATATCCATGTCGTAATAATCCAGTAAACCCTAAACTATTCACCTGCATCTCTTTTCCAATCCCCAACTTTCCTACTAATCGATCAACTCTTCCTGTATTGATATCTGGAGCAGAAGCAGTAGTAACATTTTTTTTAATCTGTTCTCCGTCTCTATCAAAAAGAATAGTTAATTCTGTATTAGGATTTTTCTCAATGATTACTACAAAATCATCCCAGCTATTTATAAGAACATTGTTTACAGAAAGAACAGTATCTCCTGGATTAACACCACCATTAAATGCAGGACCATTCTCAGCAACATAATCAATTGTAGTATTATTGTTTGCTGGAACGGCTTCTCCATTAATAGCCCCAAGCGCTACAAATAATACGAATGCTAATACAATATTCATTATTACTCCTGCGCTCTTCGTGCAGCAAGATAATGTCCTAGTTCATGAACAAAAACAATAACGCCGATTAAAATAATAAATGCTAGTATATAGATCATAATTTTGAGCCTAAATATAATTTAATTTCTTCATTTAATTGAACTAAATCTTCAATTGTTGGTTCATTCTCAGAATAAAATTTATTTACTGTTTTTTCTATAGTATTTGGAATATCAACAAACTTAATGGATCCATTTAAAAACAATTCTACTGTATAATCATTTGCAATGCTCATTATTGGGATGCTATTCCCTCCTTTGTCAACCAAGCTCATTGTTAACTCTAAACATGGATAACGATTAAAGTCTGGTGTAAAAAAATTTAACTGATTCATTGTATCAAAATCTAAAGCTCCTGAATTATTATTTAATCGTTCTGGATAAGACAGAGCATACTGAATAGGAACTTTCATGCTCGGAATCCCTAATTGTGCTTTATAGGAATCATCAACAAACTGAACTAAAGAGTGGACAATGGATTCTGGATGAATAACAATTTCTAATTGCTCCCTTTCAACTGCAAACAACCATAATGCTTCAATATATTCTAATCCTTTATTCATCATTGTTGCTGAATCAATTGAAATTTTATTACCCATATCCCAATTTGGATGATTTAAGGCTTCTTCTTTTGTAATTGTATCAAATGAATCAATAGGCCTGTTTAAAAATGGCCCACCGCTTCCTGTTAAGATGATTTTTTTTAAAGAATTTTTTGGCTCACCTACCAAACATTGAAAAATTGCTGAATGCTCGCTGTCTACAGGTATAATGTTTGAGGTTTGATTATTGGTCATTGGCATAATAATATGCCCTCCTAATACTAAAGACTCTTTATTGCTTAATGCTAAATCAATATTGTTAGAAACAATGTTAAATGTAGGAATAAGACCTTCGCTACCAACAATAGCATTAATTGCCAAATCAATATCATCATACTGTGAAAGTTGATGAGAGGCATTAGCGCCAACAATTAATTCAATGTTATTGCTTTGACAAAAGTCATTTAATGGATGATTTGATTCAATATCATTGATTGCAACTTTCTTTGGCATAAATTTTGTGACTTGCTCGAACAATAGATCAGCATTGCTATTACAAGAAAGACATACAACATTAAATCTATTTTGATATTCCTCAACAATAGACAAGGTCTGGGTTCCTATAGATCCAGTAGAACCAAATATAGCAATCCGTTTCATTAACTAGATAATGCCGCGGTTACTATTTTTGATAAAAGAGAGAATCTCGTTAATATTCTTATCCCCTTTAAATTCATTTTTAATTGTTTTCAAAGAATCAGAAGCATTTAGATCAGAACGAAAATAATATCTGTAAGCTTTTTTAATTGCTGTACGCTCTTCTTGAGAAAATCCTCTTCGTTTTAACCCAAGAGTATTAATCCCAGTATATTCTACTGGGTGTCTACCTGCTAAAATAAATGGTGGCACATCTTGAACAATTTTTGAATTAGCAGCTAACATACAATGTTTGCCAATCTTACAAAATTGATGGACATTGCTTGCGCCGCCTAAAATAGCCCAATCATCTATCTCAACATGGCCTCCCAATGCAACAAGATTAACAAGAATAACATTATTACCTATAACACAATCATGTGCTACATGTACACCTGTCATAATCAAAACATCATCACCAATAACAGTTTTCCCAGTGGCTTTAGTGCCTCTATTTAATGTAACAAACTCTCTAACGATAGTACGTTTTCCAATAATAAGCTTACTTCTTTCACCGCCAAATTTTTTGTCTTGTGGAATAGCACCAATGCTGCTGTTATGAAAAATATGAGAATCAGATTTAATTTCTGTGAATTCGCCTATAGTATTAAAATTGCCAATGATCACATTGTCACCTATTTTTACATTATCTTCAATAACGTTATACGCACCAATGGTAACATTAGAACCAATTTTTGCTTTTTTCGAAACAATACTAGTTGGATGAATTGTGTTGCTAATTTTTTGCTCCTGTAAATTGACTTTTAAATGCTTTTCTTAAAAGTTTTGCAAATTCCACGTTTCCTTTGTGTCCACTTTTTATTGCAGTAATATGACCAAGTATTGGTTTCCCTAATAAAGCTAAATCGCCAATTAAGTCTAGTGTTTTGTGGCGGACAGGTTCATTTCTAAAACGTAGAATTTGTGTTTTATGTAAACCTCTATCTCCTTTAAAGAATTTAATACCAAAATCCTCTTTAAATCTTTTTACCTCTTCATCATCAATATCTTTATCAACAATTACAACTGCATTCCCTAAATTTCCACCTCTAATCAATCCCTGTTTTGCAAGTCCGCTTACTTCGCTCAAAAGACAAAATGTTCTTGCTGGTGCAATTTGTGTTTTATAGTTCTGTGACATATTGTGAACTGATGAGTACTGTACGCCTAATTCATCTAAATCATACTGAATAGTAAAAGTGGTTTTAAATCCATCGTATGGAACACCTACGACCTCGACGTCTTTATCTTCATCAGTATAAACAACGGGTTTGGTTATTTTTAAAAAATTAACATTTTTCCTTTGTTCTATAATTTCAGCGTCTACCAAAGCTTGTACAAAGTCTTTTGAACTTCCATCCATTACTGGTGGCTCTTTACTGTTTAATTCAATTAATAAATTATCAACTCCCATCCCAGCACAAGCTGACAATACATGTTCTGTTGTATGTACTTTTACTCCTTTTTCTTGAATAGTTGTTCCTCTTGTTAAATCAACAACATTGTCAATATCGGGTGTAACAAGTACATCTTTTTTGTCAGTACGACTAAACTTAATACCAAAATTTTCTGGGGCTGGATTAAACGTAATTGTGCTTTGGACTCCAGTATGAAGACCAACACCTGTGCAAGATACTGGGTATTTAATTGTTCTCTGTTTTCTACTTTTCATTTCTAGTTAGTTTTTTTAATCTTTTTTCCAGTATTTCTACTTTAGTAAAAACTGCATCACGTTTTTGTTTTTCTTTAATTTCTCTAGCTGGATTTCCCGCATACATTTGACCACCAGGCACTGACTTTAAAACACATGATCGTGCAGCAAAAACTGATCTTTCTCCAGTAACAACATGGGGACCAATATCTACCTTCCCTCCAAGCATTGAATACGCACCAATTGTAGCGCTTCCGCCTATAAAAGTGCCTCCCGATATTAAACATCCTTCACCAATAGTTACATTGTGAGCAAGATGCACTTGGTCGTCTATCTTACATGAATTATTAATTATTGTATTTCGAACTGAACCGCAATCAATGGTACAATTTGCACCAATTTCGACATCATCCCCAATAACCACGCTTTTAATATGTGGAATTTTATGATGTGTATCATCAATTGTGGTAAAACCAAAACCATCTGCACCTATTATAGCTCCAGAATGAATTAAACAATTATTACCAATCTGCACATCATCATGAATTACAACATTTGATTCAATAATAGTTCCACTTTTGATTATGACATCGTCACCAATTACAGAAAAAGGCCCTATTGTAACATCTGAATCAATCTTTGCAGATTCTGATACAACTGTATTAGGATGAATGGAGTGTTGAACATCTTTATTTTTGGAGAATAAAGTAAGAATTTCAATCATAGCTAAATAAGGATGTTCAACTACGACCCCATTATAACCTTTTAAATCATCTTTAGAATCAGTAACAAAAGCAGATGCTTTTGATGACGAGATTATTGTTTTATACTTAGGCAAAAAAGAAAAAGTAATAGATCCTTGGCCTGCTTCATTAATATCATCAACAGATGTTATTTCAATAGAAGCATCACCAACTACTTCCCCTTTTACCGCTAAGGCAATTTGTTCAAGAGTAAGCAATGTAAACCTGTTTTATTTCGCAGAATTATCGCTTGCTTTTCTTAGTTCATAAAGAACATCATCTGTTAAATCATGAGTTGGTTTAGTATACAGTGAAGCTAAAGATCCGTCTATGATTAAATCATATCCTCCAGAAATTGCAACAGAATTAACTGCACTTTTGAATTTTTCTACCAATTCATATTCTAACTGAGCTTGTTTTCTAGTTAACTCCCCATCCGGGCCAACTTTTGACAATTGATAGCTTTGCATTGAATTGTTCATATCAATAATATCTTGTTCTTTTGCTTTTTTTAGCTCTTCAGACATCATTAAGCTTTGTTTTTCATATTCTTGCACCATGCTGTCTAACTCAACTGCCATTGCTTCATATTCTTTTTGAATACCTTGAAGTTCTAATTGTAATTGTTGTTCAACATCTTTGAACTCTTCAAATTCTAATCGAATTTTTTCTGAAAAAACAACTCCGATTTTTTCTTGAGCGAAAGACATCGACACTAACAATATTAACATAGCTATTTTTTTATACACTTTATTCTCCTTTAGTATGTTTGTCCAAATGTTATTGTATATTCCCATCCATTAGGGTTACCATCACCTGTAATATCATCAAAACCATATCCCATATCAAATCCTAAAAGCCCAATTCCTGGCATAAAAAATCTAATACCTACACCAGCAGATTTTTGCATTGATAAAGGACCATATCTTTTTAAATAAAATGGTTCTGACATGCTGCTTGTATTCCACACATTGCCCATTTCTGCAAATGTCATAAAATAAATTACAGGATTTTCAGATAATGGAAATCTTAATTCTGTAGTAACTTTTGCCATAGCATTTCCACCAACAGCTTGTCCAGACGTAGTAGTTGGTCCAATAGAATTATCTGGATATCCTCTGAGAGCGTTTCCGTATGGGATACCATTTCCTCCCATAATAAATCGTTCATCAAATGGGATAAAGCTTTGGGTATCACTATCTACATTTAATGTTTTAATAACCCCAACTTTCAAAGAACTAAATAACACAAATTTAGAAAATGTAGGCGAAAACCAGTCTAAATTCAACACATGCTTTTGAAAGTTCTCATTCCCTCCTAATAAACCTCCAGAATAAGTCGTTTCAACTTGGAATTTTGAGCCTCGTGTGGTGAATTCTGCACGGTCTCTACTGTCTCTTGCAATAACTTGCGTTAAACTTACCCCTCTTGTGGTTTGTAGACCGCCAATATACGCATCAATATCTGCTTGAGTGCCATCATATTCTTTTTCTACGATGCTTGCAGACCACATGACACGGAAGAAATCATCTGGCCATTCTAGCCTTCTTCCAAAACTGAAAGATCCACCTGCAACTGTAAAATCTAATGGGAAATAATAATTTGTTGATGACCCTCTATAAGAATAGAATAAGGATCCACCAATCAAATATGGACTGTCATTAATCATTGGATCCTGAAATGTTAAATTGAAAGATCTATATTTTGATGGATCTTGATTAGAATAAAATGAAAAATTTGTCCCAGTGCTCATTCCAATATTAAACTTTTGACCACGGCCCATAAAATTATCAAATTCAACACCAGCTCCACCTGTAATGCCATACTCACCAGTAAAACCAAGATTTGCATTAATTCTTTGAGTTGATTTTTTTTCTTCTACAATAAAATCAAGATCAACTTGATTGTCTGAAACTTGGCTAACATCTGGAATAACATTATCAAAATAATTCAAAATCCATATATCTCTTTGACTACGCATTAGTTTTGACCTACTAAAAACATCGCCTGGAAAAAGTTTTAGTTCTCGTCTAATAACGTTTTCTCTTGTTTTTTCATTACCGGAAACAAAAATGTTATTTATATATACTTTTTTCCCTTCATTAAACAGGAAGTTGATATCTAATAAATTGTCATCAACAGGAAGAATTTCTGGATTAACATTGCTAAAAATGTATCCTTTGTCATTATAAATGCTCATCATATTTTCAAAAACAGCTTTTTCAAAATCTTCTTTGGAATAAGAATCTCCTTCTTGTAACCCTAAAAGAGTTTCGAGCTCATCAGAGCTGGCAATTTTATTACCTTCAAAAGTAAAGTTACGATATTTATATTTTTCGCCTTCATCAACAGTAATCACAAGGCTTAATGTATTTTTTTCATCATCTACAATAAGCGTGTCTTTAATGAAATTAAAATCACGATATCCTTGATTTTGATAGAATGTTGTTAAAAGAGCTTTGTCTTCTTCTAGTAGTTTATCATTAAAGCTCTTCACCCAAAAATTATACCACTTTCTTTCTTTAATCTCTTTAAGCTCTTTTTTGAGTTTTCTTTCAGAAAAATTAGAGTTTCCTTCAAAGATAATATTTTTTAGACGAAACTTTTCATTTTCCTTAATAGTAAACACCACATCTCTTGCATAGGCATTGCGAACAAGAGTATCTTGTGGGGCTTCAATAGACGGCTCAACTTCTACATTGAAATAACCGTCTTCTTGATAAATTTCTTTAATTTTATTTGATGAAGCATATAATGAGCTTGGTCTAATTCTTTGACCTAATTTTAAATCAAGCTTATCAAGAAATCTTCCCTCGCGCATAGAATTTCCGCGAAATATAATATTGTTTAAGGTTGGGCTTTCCACAACATTAATAGTTATTTCAACTCCATACTGTGATTCGTTATTTAATATAATGTCAATATCATCAAATAGATTTAAATCCCATAATCTTGTGAGTGCTGTAGAAATATCTGCACGCTGAATCTTTGTTCCATCTCGTAATCCAGCAGAATATTTGATCATTTTATCAGATGTGGTGGTATTGCCTTCAATATTTACTCTGTACAGATTGACTTCTTGTGTGAATCCAAGAGTGAATAACAAAATACCTATTAAGTAATATTTAATTTTCATCTTGTCCTAAAACTTTACCATATTTTCTTGTTCTACTGCTAAAATCATTTAATGCAGAAGTTAAATCATCTTCTCCAAATTCAGGCCAATTTTTTTCACTTATATAAATTTCTGAATATGCAGATTGCCATAACAAAAAATTACTTAATCTATTTTCTCCCCCGGTTCTAATAATTAAATCAGGGTCTGGAGTGTTAGGGGAATATAAATAATCTTTAAACAAATCCTCATCAATGCTTTGTTTCCCTGATGCAAGTATTTTATTGGTAGCATCAATAATTTCTTGACGCCCGCTATAACTTAAAGCAAGAGCTAAAGTAAGTCCCGTATTGTTTTTAGTGCTATTAATTGTATCCATAATCAATTCTTGTAAATTGCTTGGCATTTCCTCTATTTTACCAACGATTTGAAAGACAATATTGTTCCTATTTAACTTTTCTAATTCACTTTTCAAGCTTGAGGATAATAAAGACATTAAACCATCAACTTCTTTTTTTGGTCGTTTCCAGTTTTCTTTAGAGAAAGTATACAATGTAAGGTAAGGAATTTCCAACTTTACGCAAGATTCAACAATAGCTTTAACCGTTTCTACCCCCTGGATATGACCAGAAATGCGTTCCATGCTCTGACTCTCTGCCCATCTACCGTTTCCATCCATTATTATGCCAATATGAGTTGGTAGATTATTGGAATCAATTGGATTCATAACAATGTTACTTTCTTAGCTAATTCAATAAAAATGTTTTTAATTTCAGATTCAGTATCTTCAAAAACAATTGGTTTTCCGCTATCAATAGAGCGCATAAGCTCATTTGAATAAGGTATTTCTCCCAAGAATGGAATATCTAATCTTTGACTTTCGCTTAAACCTCCACCTTCTTTAAAAAGGTTAAATCTCAAATTAAAAGACATATCATTATTCAATGATATTTTTTCATCATTAATGTACAATTCAATATCTGGCCATGATGTAGCATGAACTTTCAATTTTCCATCAATATCCATATAAGACATATTTTCGATAACGCCCAAAAGAGGAGTTTCTACTTTTTTGAACATATCAGCGCCTTTGCGTACGTCAGCCAAAGCAATATCATTTGGCGTTGTAACAATAATAGCACCATCAAGTGGTATTTTTTGTGATAATGTTAATTGTACATCACCGGTGCCTGGTGGTAAGTCTAATATTAAATAATCTAAGTCTCCCCAATAAACATCTCTAAAAAATTGTTCAGTCATTTTTGCGACAAGAGGACCTCTCCATACGACAGGAGCTTCGTTCCCGCTAACAAAACCAAAGCTCATCAGTTTTAAATTATTTTTTTGAAGAGGGATAATTTTTTTCTCTTCATTGATTTCCGGATTTTGATTAATACCCATTGTTATTGGTAATGAAGGGCCATAAATATCAAGATCAAGTAATCCTGTCTTTTTACCAGAAACTGATAATGCAGCTGCTAAATTTAATGCAACAGTAGATTTGCCTACTCCGCCCTTTCCGCTAGCAACAGCAATGATTTTCCCGATATTACCTTCTACATTTGCTTGTTTATTAGAGGTGTCAACTGTTTTTCGTGGTGGGCTATCAAGTATTTTAACCATGATATCATATTCATCATTGGCAAGACAAGATTTGATATCTTGAACCAATTGGTCTTTCTTTTCAGAATTAGACGATGAAACCGATAAAAGCAAAGTAATGGTTTTGTGATCAAATACAACATCTTTAACCATTCCAAAAGAAACAATATCTCTATTAAATCCAGGATAGTTAACAGTTTTTAATTTTTCTAATATTTGATTTTTATCCATTAGTTTGGCCAATAAATATATTCATCACCTTTTTTATAGTTTTCACCAGTATTGCCAGCTTTATCAATCAATATTGGAGCATTCAACACAGAAGGCCATAAAGAAGGAGCTTGTTCTGATTCATGCTCATTGAGCAACTCTTCCAGTAAAGATAGTTTTTCTAGTTCAGAATAAGCAAGATTTATTCTTTCAGTTGGATCTTCATTCAAGTTAAACAGCCATTTTTTATCAGGAGTATTAGTTCTAATCAATTTCCAACCGTTATGTAATACTGTTTGATTATGCCCTTGTTTCCAAAATAAAGTTTCATGGGGCATGCTTGTATTAGCCCCAGTAATAAAGGGCATCAAATCAACACCATCAATCTTCCTATCATTAGGTATAGTAGCATTCGCTGCTGCAGCAATAGTGCTAAAAATATCAGTATGATGAATTGGTAAATTAAATTTGGTGCCAGGAGTAATTTTATTTGGCCACTTTGCCATAAAAGGAATATGAATCCCTCCTTCAAAATGTGTTAATTTCCAACCTCTATAAGGTTTATTAATATCAGGTAGCTCAATATAACCTGCACCACCATTATCACTAGTAAGAATAATAAGGGTGTTATCTGTTAAATTATGTTCTTCTAAAGAATCAATAATACGCCCTACGCTTCTATCAAGCGCTTCAATCATACCAGAATATACTTGCATATTATGATTCATATGATGATCAGCAAATAAATCAAAATCACTCTTTAATGCTTGTAACGGATTATGAACTGCCCAATGACCTAAATAAAGAAAGAAAGGTCTATTTTGATT
>LULT01000085.1_pt1 | contig 16669 bp, 20 predicted proteins | sample 728141 | NCBI WGS metagenome assembly LULT01 (sample SAMN03860282, study PRJNA289734) | marine metagenome | biome: seawater column; feature: ocean; material: water; isolation source: Red Sea water column Station 108 - depth 100m | place: Saudi Arabia: Red Sea | collected 2011-10-15 | depth 100 m | reverse complement strand
TTAATAATATTAGATTTCCAAACTTCTCTTATAAAATCATAAGAACTTCTATCTTCTCCATAGATAATAGGAATTAATAATTCAATTGCACTATGTGATTGAAATAAAGGTCTAATTTGTGGCTGAATAATGCTTGAATATCCATCATATGACATTGCATCTCCCCAACTTTCGAAGAAATGGGATTCTGCAATATGCCAATTAGAATGTTTCGAAGTTTCATCATATATATTGCTTAAATGAACAATATTTTGAACATTTTTAATTAGTGATTCAAATTTTAAATCTACAGGAGCATTGTAAACAGGATTTCCTCCAAGAATAATTAAATTTTCAATTGAACCATTCTTCATCTTCTTACATAGTCCAACAAAATCATCTAAACTTGTTACATGAGAATTATCCAAAGGATAATAATCAACTGGAGCATTTAATTTATCATTTAACATTGTAATGATTGCATGTGCATCTACACTTAAATGGTTTCCTCCAAGGATAATGCTACTGCCTTTATTATCCATCAACTCTTCTGCAACGGTCTTAATCCATAAGTTGTTTGAAGTCTTCAAACTTCCAGCACTAATATTCATTCCTAATTTTTTTAGCTCACTGCACAACTCTTTTAATACAATATCTAATTCGCTTGTTGGGATATTTAATCGGTGATCAGCGCTAGCCCCAGTTGAAGTCATTGAACTTTCAACAACATACAAACGATTCATAGTGCTATTTTTATCTTCAACTCTTCTATTTTCTGCAAATTTTCTTGTATTATAGACATTGTTGTCATCAGAGCCTAAAAAGTCTGAACCGATTGATAAAATTGTCTTTGCTTTTTCTAATCGATTATATGGTTGCAATCTTTTTCCTAATGCTTTTTCAATTCCAGAATATAAATTTTCATTATTAATTGGTTCATATACTACCCAATCTGCATTTGGATAAGTTTTCTTAAAATCTTTTCTTAATGCATGCATTGTTGGAGAAGATGATTCTTGTAAAAGCACTGCTAAGCCTTCTCCTTTCGAATTATAAATTGATTCAGCATATTTCACATATTCAGACCAATTTACTTTTTTCCCATCAAGCTTTATTCCTCTTGCACGATCTGGATCATACATATCTAAAATAGATGCTTGGTTAAATACGTTTGATTTACCAAGAGATGTCGGATGGTTATCATTTCCAAAAACTTTAATTGGTCTTTCATCATGATTTTCAATCACTAGTCCAGCAACATTATTTTTAAATGGCATAGTTGTTGTATATTTTTTTCTAATGCCAGGAATAGTGCCTGGGTGAGCTTCAACATAAGGAATAATTTTCTGAACTGGCTTTTTACATCCCTCTAAACTCGCTAACGCAACAGATGCTGCGACTAATGATAAAAAGTTTCTTCTGGAAAGATTACTCTCTTCTTGATGATCAGATTGTTTCAGATATTGATTGTAATCTTTTTCTGAAGAAATATCTTTTAAACTTTTCCAATATCCAAACTCATAAGATTGAGCTTTATCATCATTGTTTTGATTTGTTTTTACAAATCCCTTATTTTTATTTTTTATCTGTGACATTTTTGACAATCCGCTACAGGTCTTTCATCTCCATGTTCTTTTACAAATGATGCAACAAACTCATCATAATCATCAGGTGGAGTCCAATACATATTTGTTACTTGATTTGCTGGTCTAACTTCAGGAGAATCTGATCTATGACAATCTAAACACCAATCCATACTTAATGGTTGAACTTGATATACCACTTCCATCTCTGCAACATTACCATGACAAGATATACAAGCAACTCCTGAATTAACATGAACACTATGATTAAAATAAGCATATTCAGGAAGCATATGGACCTTAATCCATTCAATAGGCTTCCCAGTTTCCCAGCTTTCTCGAACTAGTTTTAATTTTTCGCTATCTGTTTTAACATAAGTATGGCATCCCATACATGTTTCTGTAGGTGGAATAACAGCACTATAAGTTTGTTCAACACCAACATGGCAATATCTACAATCAATGTTGAGGTCACCTGCATGTAACTTATGGCTATAAGGGACAGGTTGAACAGGTGCATATCCTACATCAGTATAATAAGGCGAGCCGTAGTACCAGATGAAGGAAGCAGCTGCATTTTATTTAAGTAGTATCATTAGAAACCAAGAGGAGATATTAGGTCTTATTTAGCAAATCAGTCAAGCACTAATTACGAGAATAAGCATATCCTTTTTTTTAATTATTAGATAAATTAAACCCAATGAATGATTCCTATAAAATTGTATCATCATCAATTCTTTATTGGTTTTCTCAAAAAAAATGGTTTGTATTTAGTGTTTTAACTGGAATCTTTTTAGTATTAATTGGACCTCCCATTGATTTTTTAAACGCAAATGGTGAACCTAATATAGCGGGATATCATAGTCTTGTTATACTTTTGATGGTATTTATTTTAGTTACCTCACAACCGATTCCATTTCCAGCAATTGCATTACTCGCACTCGTATTGCAAGTATTGCTCGGAGTAGCGCCAGCAGACGAAGTTGCTTCATCGCTTATGAATGATGCTGTTCTTTTTGTTATGGGATCATTGATGTTTGCAATTGCAATTGTACATCAAGGACTTGATATACGCCTTGCAAAAATTATTATTAAAATTTTTGGTCGGAACAAAAGACTATTTATTGCCGGCTTGATGTTTATATCAGCTGTATTATCCTCTTTTTTAGGAGAACATACTATTATTGCTATCATGCTACCTATCGGATTATCTGTTATAAGGAATATAGATTCATCAAAACCCGATGGTAAAAATGCCGTTTTGTTAACTTTGTTTTCAATTGCATATGGAACAATCATTGGATCTATAGGAACACCATCAGGAGGGGCTCGAAATGTTATTATGATTAATTATATTCGAGAATTTAGCAATGTGACAATTGATTATTGGGATTGGATGCAATACGCATATCCAATTCTAATTATTCAATTAGTTATGGCATATTTTGTTTTGCAATTTGTATTTCCAAGTTCATTAGACAATATACAGCTACAAGGATATAAGAAATCTGTGGCAAAATCAAATAGCGCAACAAACATAAGACACATATTCTCATCAATAATTATTGCAATTATTGTAGCAGGTTGGTTCTTATTTAATGAACAATTTGGATTGGGAATTATTGCATTATGTGGAGTATTAATTTTTATGATTTGCGGAATGGTATCATGGGAAGTAATAAATAAAAATACTAATTGGGGTGTAATTTTATTGTTTGCAGCAACAATATCTCTTGGATTCCAAATCAATGATACAGGTGCAGCAGAATGGTTAATTAATAAATTTAACATGATGATATCTAATCTTCCGGAAGACTCATCATTTAGTTGGTCATTTATGACAATTATTACCGGTTTAACAGCAAATTTCTTTACAAGCTCAGCTACAACATCTTTGTTAGGGCCAATGGCAATCGAATTGGAACCCAACAATGTTATATTTGGAATGTCAGCCGCAATAGCATCTGGTTTTTCATTTTTAACAGTTATATCATCACCAACAGCAATGATTTTGTATTCGACTGGTCTTATAAGTGTAAAATTATTTTTTAGGATTGGATTATTGATGTTTGCTAGTTCGATTGTTATTTTATATTTAATGTCAAGATTCTATTGGGTAATGCTATGAACATTTTAATTGCAATTGGAGGAAGAGATTATTCAAAACCAACTTTAGATCTTGGAATGAAAGTTGCTAATTCATTAGAAGCAAGCACAACTATTGCTTACGTCGGTAAAAAAGTTAGTCAATTTTCAGAAAAAGATGTTAGTGTGGTACATCAAAACCTTGATGAAAGACAATTATATCGTCCAGGAGTAAGAACGTTGGAGTGGGCATATGATTTTTTAAATTCAAAAAATTACATTCAAGAAGAAAAAAATGATTTCAATGATCATTTATTAGTTGATGAAGAAAATTCTAGAATGCGCGTACTTTTAAAAGGAAAACACTCAAACAAAATTGATCTTATTCTTCGAACAGGAGAAATCATTGAACAGTTACGATCAGAAGTACAAACCAACAATCATGATATTACCATTATTGGTGGTGGATCTAACAAAGGAATGCATCATGATTTAGTTCAGTTTATTGACAGTTCTGTATTGGTTGTAAAAAATTATTCACTTAAGAAGGAATACAAAATTCTTCTACCTGTTAATAATTCTATTGGATCAAATAATGCGATTGAAATTGCTGAGCAATTTGCAAAAGCAAATAAACTAAAAGTAGAAATTGTTACTGTTTTAGAAAATAAACCTTCTGATGAAAATCTTAAAAAAATATTAGAGAAAACTGCTAAAAGATTTTCTAAATCTCGTATTAAAAATACAACAAGAGTTCTAGAAGGTTCTGTAGTAGAAACGATCACTGAATCTGCGTCTGATGATAGCATAATAATGCTTGGAGTTTCTCCTAAGAATCCAGTAATGAAGTATTTCTTTGGCAGTAAACCAATTAGTATTGCTCAAAAATGTAAATGCCCTGTTTTAATCGCTAAGTAAGCGCATTCAAAACATCATCGTAGTCTGGCTCATGACCTGTCTGTTCTACTAATTGAGTATAGCTCACTGTTCCATTAGTATCAATAATCACTACACATCTTGCTAGCAATCCTTGAAATTTTCCATTCATATGCAGGATACCATAATCATTAGCAAATGATTCATTTCTCATATCAGAAAGAAAAGTAACATTGTTTAAATCATTCGCTAAGCAAAATTGTTTTTGATTAAATGCTAAATCTTTAGATATACAAAGAACAGTAGTATTGTCCATTTCGCTTGCTATCTCATTAAACTTATGCGCTGATGCTGAACAAACTGGAGTATTTAAGCTTGGAAAAATATTCAATACTAATCTTTTGCCTTCAAAGTCTTTCAAAGTCATATTTGTTAGATCATTATCTGTAAGCAAAAAATCAGGTGCTTGAGATCCCACTGCAGGCAATTCTCCACAAAGGTCAACAGTTTGTTCTCCTAATTTTATTTGTGTCATAATTTTCTCTTATGTTAATTTTAAAATATTTAAATTCGATTGAAATTTAAAACACTTAAAACTATTTATAGGAGTTTTTTATGAGCGATTCACAAAAATTTACATTACCAGCATTACCGTATGGTGCATCAGATTTATCTCCAACTATCTCATCTGACACAGTTGATTTACATCACGGAAAACATCATCAAGCATATTTCAATATGTTAAATAATTTTGCTGATGGCACAAAATTCATGGATATGGAATTAGATGAAGTAGTTGTTGAAAGTTATAAAGAAGGAAATGTGAAAGTATTTAATAATGCGGGACAAGCATGGAACCATATCCTTTATTGGGAACAAATGGCTCCAGGTGGAAGCAACGCGCCTCAAGGTAAATTATTAGAAAAAATTGATGAGGCATTTGGAGATTTTGATACTTTCAAAACTGATTTTACACAACAAGCTGTTGGAGTGTTTGGTAGCGGATGGGCTTGGCTTATAGAAAAAGATGGAAAATTAGAAATGCGCGGTTTACCAAACGCTGAAAATCCTTTAGCACATGGAGAACATGCATTAATGGGGATTGATGTTTGGGAACATGCCTACTACTTAGATTATAAAAATGTAAGACCTGATTATGTCAAAGCAGTTTTAGATAATCTAATTAATTGGGACTATGTCTCAGATCGATTACAATAAATCAAGTGTAACTTAATAACAAAAAAGGCGAATGGTTAATTCGCCTTTTTTCGTTTAGGATACTTTTGATTTGACTATAAAAAACTAACTAAGGGTAAGTTTCAATAGTGATATCCCCCTAAACTGTTTAATTAATTGTAGCATTCAATACCATATCTAGCTCAGCATTATCTGGAGATATTGTGATTGGTACTGCATCCGTCCAAAATGCTTGAGGACTTCCACTATGTGTTGCCCAAACATGTTGGTTTGTCTGTGGGTTTGGATCATTAGGATCTCTCCAAGACATAGATAACAATGCATAAGTATCAAAATCTAAACCATCAAATGTCAATGAAATTGAGCCACCTGAAACTTGAGAAGATGTTAATGTCACTGACTTGTATGGAGCACCAGATGGTGGCCATGCTTTATCTAAAGAACAAAAAACAGTTCCATCAGATGGCCAATCACCTGCATTTGATACATTAATTGTAATGTTGATTGTTCCAAACTGTGGTACACTCTCATTATTATCATCACAAGATGTAAAAAGTGCCATGGAACATAACGCTATAAATAAAATATATTTTCTAAGATTATTCATTTTTCCCCTTTTCTTTTTATTTGCGTCAAGAATAATAATCATGAAAAAAATTTAAGTCAATCCTTTTTGAGATTAAATCTCAATAAGATTAAAAATGTTGCTGAAAACTAAAGCTAATAACTCTTCCAGGCATTGGATAATCTTGAATTAATTCATATTCCACGTCAAGCATATTGGAAACTTTTAAAGAAAAATCAATATCATTGAATTGATACGATCCAGTATAATTCACTAATAAAAGACTATCCAACTTTTCTAAAGGAAACCTTATTTCACTATCAATGAATTGATAATCATCACTCAAAAAGTCTTGATAATCTTGTTCGGATTGAAAATTAAATGATAATGTATGATTCATCTTATTTTTCTGATACATAATTTTTGATGCTATCTTATGCTTTGGTCTGTAAAGAATAGGGTCAATATCATTAATATCATCTACTTCTAAATATGTATATCCAATATTGAATTTCCAATAAGATGATAAATCAAAAGATAAATTCGTTTCTAATCCAACTGAATTGACATCAGTTCTATTTTTAGAAGTAACAGGCAATGCATAAATAAAATCAATCATATCATTATACAAATAATAAAAAGTATTTATTGAAAAATTTATATCTGACAAGTTTGTATAATTATAGCCAACATCAATTGCATATAATTCTTCTGGCTTTAAGTTTGGATTTCCTTGATGATTCAATCCATAATCAGTCGCATATTTTAAAAATAATTCAGAAAAGGAAGGTGCTCTAAACCCTTTACTTAATCCAAAATTCCATCTTGTAAAATTATTACTATTATATGTGAAATTAATTTTTGGAGAAAAAGCATTAAAATTAATACGACTGTACGCTCCGCCTGGATCAATTGAGCGATAATCATATCTTGCCCCTACAGAAAACAATAATTTTTCATTTAATTCGAATTGTGTTCTAGCAAAAGTACCATTAGTTAATTGCCATGGTTTATCATAAATATTATTAAAGATGGTAATATCAGATTGATCAAATATAATATCATCGCCTACAATCAAATATATTTTATCATTAAATAACCATTGATATTCAAATCTTAAGTTTGCACTCAAATCATTATAATATGTGTCACTTTGTTGCTCACTCTCAGGAACATCTTCTCTATCTCTATAATATGTATAGAAGTGATTAACGTTAAAAGAAAAATCAAAATTTTGATTATCTTCGAAATCAAATCTTTTAAAAAATTGCAAGTAAATAGAATCACGATCTGATAATCTATATGATATAAGGCTTGGTCTTTCAGGTTTATCAAAACCAGGTTGTCCATTGAATGATTTATTAATCATTATAGATGTAGTAAAGTTTGATTTAGGAGAATGAGCTTTAAAATAAAAATTATTTTGTCTATGCTGTGCATTGAATCTATGACCATCACCTTCCTTATGCTGAAGCAATGTCAGATAAGACAATCCATTCTTATTTTCTCTGTTTAACCCTAAACTAATATCACGCCTATTAAAGCTTCCAAGATTTACTTTAATTTTTGAGAATTCTTCTTGAGATTTCTTTGTTACAAGATTAATGACACCCCCCATTGAATTCTGGCCATATAAAGATGAAACAGGTCCCTTTGCAATTTCAATATTATCAATAAATTCTAGAGGAAGAGCATTCCAATCGACAGACCCTGAGTTTGGAATACTAACTTGAAAGCCATCTAATAGAACTAATACTCTATTATTATATCCTCCTGGTTTATAATCAGAAGAACCTCTTATTGATAAATTAACATTACGGCCTGTATTGTGCTCCATTTGCACATCAACTCCAACAACATCTCGGAAAAGTTCAGAAATAGTTTCAGAATTGCTATTTTTAAGCTCATTAGCGTTAATATTTTCTGTGAAGTCAGGAATATGCTTAGAAGGAAACCTGCCTACAACCTCAAGCCCATCTAATAACACTGATCCTTCTTTTAATCTGATTGATAAGTTTTCTATTGAGTCTTCTATAGACAAAGGAATTAACTTTTTATAGAAACCAATTACAGATACAGAGATAATATATTCACCAGATTTGAGATTTTTAAATGTAAAAAATCCGTTCTCATCTGTTGCTGTTCCAAATTCAATATTCTCTCCTGCTAATACTATGTTAGCATCAACAATTGGACTGGAATCACTATCATATACAATCCCCCCAATACTTAAATCTTGAGCTATAATCAACCCAAGAAACAGAATTGATATAAAAAATTTCATAAATATGAATAAGGAATATATATAAATTTGATTTATGAATCAAAATGATACAATAAAAGAAGTTGCTTTAGTTGTTAATGGAGAATTTCCAAAAAAACCAAGCATTCTTGAGAAAATAAAAGAATCCAAAGTAATTATTGCAACAGATGGAGCAGCAAATCTATTATCGCAACATGGAATCAATCCACACTATGTAATAGGTGATTTAGATTCTATCAACGATGACAACAATTACAATATCATTGAAATTTCAGATCAATCCAAAACAGATTTAGAAAAAGCATTAGATTGGTGTATTGATAATAACTATTTAAACCTTTCTATTTTTGGAATGTCTGGTAAAAGCGAAGATCATTTTTTAGGAAACTTCTTTACCATTAATGAATTTGTAGAAAATATAAATTTTGTTATTTATACAGATTATTCTACTATTACACCATGTGTAGGTAAAAATGAATTTGATTCCTTCTTTGGCCAAACAGTTAGCCTGATTACCTTGCAAAACAATAGCATTGTATCATCTGAAAACTTAGAGTACGCCCTTGATTCATATGAACTTGTACCATCATCTAGAGCGATTAGAAATAAATCATTAGGAAAATCGTTTACAATTGAATGTTCAGAACCACTAATGGTTTTTCAATCTAAAGAGTAGCTGAACTATTCGCTTTTGCTCGTTCAAGAAGCGCAGCTTGTGTAGCGTGTACATTTTCTTCTTTTCCAGCCCATGCTTTTAGTGCAGGTTGCTGCAACGCTCTTCCATAAGAAAATGTAAGATTCCAATTTGTGTCACTTTTATTCATTTCACTTAAATGAAAAGTTGCATCTTCATCCGATTGTCCACCGGAAAGAAATGCAATTCCTGGTACATCGCTTGGAACATGGTTTGTAAGACATTCTAATGTACGTTGAGCTACTTCTTCAACATTTGCTTGATGTTCGCAATCATACCCAGATAATACCATATTTGGTTTCAATACAATACCTTGTAAATCAATATTGTGTTCTTGAAGAACATTAAATACTGTGTTTAGTGTATTGGATGTAACATCGAAAGAGGTATCAATGCTATGGGTTCCATCCATTAATACTTCTGGTTCCACAATTGGTACTAAATGATGTTGTTGACACAATAATGCATATTGTGCAAGCCCATTTGCATTTGCAAGAATACATTTTTCTGAAGGAATGCCTTCTCCAATAGTAATGACCGATCTCCATTTTGCAAAACGAGCCCCTAAAGCATAATATTCTCCTAAACGTTCACCTAGACCATCTAATCCAGTTGTATTTTTTTCATTTGATCCTTCTTCTAAAGGATGTGCGCCAGTATCAACTTTTATTCCTGGAAGAATATCTTTGGATTGTAAATACTGTGGAATAAGAGTATCAGTATGAGCAACATTTTGTCTAAATGTTTCATCGTATAAAATAACACCACTAATATATTGTTCTAATCCTGGAGATGTAAAAAGTGCACTTCGATATGCGCATCGTAAATCAGCTGTAGATTCTACTCCAATACCTTCAAAGCGATTTGTACAAGTTCCTGTGCTTTCATCTGCAGCAAGAATTCCTTTCCCTTTTTGCACCATTTGTTGTGCTATAGCATGTAACTCAGACATAATTACTCCCCGATATCATATATATTTGTTATTAATTTACTTTCTCCAGTTTTACCAAAAATAACTCTGGAGGAAACTGTTGCTTTTGAGTTTTCAAATTTAACACCGGGAAGCCAACCTGTGCAAATACCGCTTGCAACAAAAAAAGTATTTTGAGAAGTGCATAGATCATCAGCTGACCAAACTCTATGGATATTTTCTCCTAACATTTCATAGGCTCTTTTTTCAAAATCAGAATCATAGAAATGAAGTTTTCCTTCAAAAAATCCTCCTAATGCTTTAGCAGCAGTTGCAGTAATAACTCCCTCTGGCGCAGCGCCTATTCCATATAATAAATCTACTTCTTTTTCTACTGCTCTTAGCCCTCCAGCTACATCCCCATCTTTAATTAATATCGGCTCCACCCCGAAAGCACGAATCTCAGCAATTAAATCGATGTGTCGATCTCGATCTAGTACAATCACTTTTAAATCGTCATTATTTTTATTTAATGCTTTAGCAGCTCCAAATAAATTTTCTGATACAGAATTTTCTAAGCTGACATGTCCAATTAATTCTTTGCTTCCACAAAGTTTATTCATATAAGTGTCTGGAGCACCCATTAATGCATCTTTTGGAGCTGCGGCAAGCACAGAAATTGAATCAGGAAGATTATAAGCGCAACTATTGGTGCACTCTAATGGGTCAACTGCAATATCAATCTTTATATCACTTGTTTTATCTCCTAACTCTTCACCAATAAACAACATAGGAGCATCATCTCTTTCTCCTTCTCCAATCACAACTCTTGTATGAATTGGCTCTTCATTTAATACAGAACGCATTGCTTCTGTTGCAGCTTTATCAGCAAGCTTTCCATCTTCACATCCACGTAGCTTTGCAGCTTCAATTGCTGCCTGCTCTGTGGCACGCAAGAAAGATTGATAATAATCGAATATATTACTCATTTTAAAGAATCAATTAATTTAAACATTTCTTGCATTGCAGAAGCAGTAGCATATCCATTAAATCTTTCTTTTACTACACCTTCTTTATCTAAAATATAGATATAACAATCTCCATTGCCTCGAGTCCCTAACAATTTATGATATCGTTTTAATGGACCATAATAAGTAACTGTAAAATCATGTAGAGGTTTTGGTACTCCACCTCTCATTCCTCCATCAATCCATCCTCTCATTGTTGTCCATTGTCCTCCCAGCATTGGAATTTCATAATATTGAACACTTTGATTCAAACCATACATTTTTAATAAATCACCTGCCCAGGTATTAATACATTTTTGTGCTCGTTGTCTAAATGCAATAGCTAATACAGCAGGTCTTCCATCAAGAACATCTGGGAATATTACTTCGTTGTTTGATAATGATATGCCTTGAATAGTTGGAAATTTCTTATTCAAATAATCATTATTTGATTGAGCCATTAAAGGCAACAATAAACATAATATTAATAATTTTTTCATTCTTATTTTTCCTTTGATAAATAAAATGGACTATAAAGCAACAAAAATATAATACCAGCTAATGGCATAGTTGGAATAATATGCCATGGAGGATTTTGAAATAATGGAGGAAATAAATCCATTAAAGAAGCGCCTCCAGGAGGATGCATCAAATACCATAAATTTGGTGGATAATCTGGATCTGCAATTTGATCAATTCCTAGATTTAATAAATATATAAATGGCAACATATAAAGAGGGTATTTCATTGCATTTATTAATGAAGAAAATGTTATTTGTTGCTTTAATGTAATTGTAATATAAATAATTGCAAAAAACAGAATACCATGTCCAAAAAATAGAGTAATAAAATCAAGATCAGGGAATGTAAACTGTATATCTGGTGTTAATAATGCCATAGTTCCACCACCTAAACCCCAAAAATATGCAAAATCAAAAAATCGCTTTTCTCTTGTTAGCAAGAATAGTCCTGTTGCATAAGAAGAAATATGACACATATGCAATGGAACAGTATTAGTCCATCTATAATCACCAAATGTAGTTAAAACCAATGGTTTAAATAATTCATTAGCAATTAATAGATACCCGAAGAATTTTTCAAACGATAAATAAGATTGTTCGTTATAATTAGATTTTGCAAAATAAGCAAAACCAAAAGATGCTACAAAAATAATGAATAGAGTGAGTAAATGGGTCGTTCCAAATAATATAAATTCATTCATTTAGTATTCCCTTATACCTTTTGGAAAATCTTAAAATTATATTTAGTTCTGCCATCCTGTAATGTATTATAAATACCTGTATCCTTTACACCGATAAAATCCTTCATAATTCTTTTCAAATAAAATGGGGTTTCATCCTTTATAATTTTATTTTTGGTTTCGTTTATTGTATCTTTATCCAAAGCATTTAAAACATTTTTTGTAATCTCATATGATTCAATATTTTTCATTCCCATATTATTGAATGAATCTTCATAGTGATTAATTGCTTTCTCTGGACAAATGTCAGTCCAAGCAAAAAATCCTCCAGGTTTTAAAACACGTTTTACTTCAGATAAAAATTGAGGAATAGAAGGATAACAGTGTGATGATTCAACATTAATAATAACATCATAACTATCATTATCGAATGGCAAATTTGAAGCATCACCTTCAATAAATTCTAAATTATTTTCACTATGAATTCTATTGCATAGCGTTATAGCATTCTTAGAATAATCTAAACCTGTAATTTTTTTAGGAGATAAATAACGAGCAATATAAGAAGTGCCACCACCGCGGCCTGAACCAACTTCTAAAACAGTTTTATCTTTAATGTCTAGCTTCTCTACGGTATGGTGATATAATTGAATACAATATCGATACTGTTCATCCTCTTCTTTTAAATAAGGCTCATCATTTTTATCATTATAATCGAAACCATAATTCATAAACGCCCAGTCAAATATCTCATAAGTATTTGCTAAACGATTATAAATTCTTTTCCATAAAAAGTGTTTAACCTTTTTTGACCAGAAAAAAATAAAACCAAATGTTTTTTCAAACAAAGTCCCCATAATTTTATCTTACGTAGCTACCAGCATTAATGTCAATATTAGAACCTGTTCCGTGATCAAGTTTCCCACTACAAATAAGCGTAACAATAGGAGCAATATCTTTTGGCTCAGTGAGTTCATTTAATGCAACATCTTTCATAACAAAATCTTCACCATATTTATCAATAGATTTTTGTGCCATTGCCGTACGAGTAAATCCTGGAGCAATAGAAAATGCAGTAATTCCATCTTTACCAAATCCTCTTGCAATAGACTTTATCAGTGCTACCATGCCTGCTTTAGATGCAGCATATGCTAAGTAGTCAGGAGTGTCTCCTCTAAATGCAGCGCGTGATGCGATATTGATAATGCGTCCTCCACTATTTTTCTTAAAATGTTGTAATGTTTTTTTTGATAATATTCCTGTTGCAAGAAGATTAATATTCATAATTGTATGCCAATTATTAATCCATTCTTTATCATCTAAATCAACAGAATTCATTATGGATGTTCCTGCATTATTAACTAAAACATCCAAAGAATTTTTCCAGGACAATACATCATTAAATAATTGAATAACATTCTCAGATTCATTGAAATCTGATTTAAATATTTTTGATTGATCTGGAAATTGTTTATGTAATTCTTCTACTCCATCAGATTTAGAATTATAATGTAATGCTACAAATGCATTTGATTCCAATAACTGCTTTGCAATAGCATAACCAATTCCACTATTAGATCCAGTTACTAAAATTGTTTTTTCTGATAAATCAATTTTCATAGTTAATGACAACTTTCGTTATATTTTTTTAATCTCCAGTAATTATAAGGCCATGGCGTCAAAAATCCTACTAACAACATAATTGGAGTTGCCCACCAAGTAAGCTGTGCTCCTCCTGTTAATAATACATCTGTAACATTCATTGCTATTTCCATGGCAATCATTGATATAAATGACATTCCTATCGCTGTTTTAAATGCTTCATTTAAATTCATTTGTCTACTTAAAATAAATGTTTCTAATGCAATACTTGTAAGCAAACCATTAATTACAGCAAGTGTCATAATCGAAAGAGTTGTATTAAAAATTTCACTTGGATTATTTTGAAAATAAAATATGGTTCCTAAATCACCAATTGAACATCCCAAAAGACACCATGCAGTATTTTGTGCCGATTTTTTCCAAGTATGTTTACATTTCCAACTAATCATAATAGCCTTAATTTAAATGAGTACGATGAAAAATAAATCAATTCTATTAATTATACTAACTCTGATTATTGGCTGGTATTTAGTTATACCAAAAGAAGAAGAATTTGAACTTCCAGTTTTTACACCTTCAGATTTGAGAGCTACATTAGTACATCCTTCTCTTGTTGGAAAAACAGAACATTCTATTCCTAATTTTACATTTATTAAAAAAATATGGGAAGATTCATAATATTAATTCAGAGAAATGGTTTCTTCTCCGTGGAACAATAGAAAAAATTACAGAAATGGCACAATTAGGATATTTTGCAATTGCTGAATTTAAAAATCATACGGAATATGAATTAATTCATACCGAAAATGTTATATTAGTTGATCAAGATAGGAAAATTAGAGGTATCTATAATGGAACTTCTTCAATCGATATAGGCTATCTCATTGATGATATAAATAAATTACTTGAATAGTTATATCTTAAAAGAATTTGATTGCATATACTGCATTCCCATACAACAAATAACTGCTACACCTAAGAAATAGACTACAAAATTTGGTCGATCAATGCCAATATGCAGATATGCTAATGCAATACTTGTAATAAAGAGAATAAACTGAAGTATATATAATATTTTATTTGATTTACTTAATTCTGGAAAAAAGAATCTTAAAAAGACTAATAATTGCATTATAATATTTTTTGGATTTTTCATTTTAATTTTACAACCTGTTTTCTTATTCCTTCAATCCATTTATCGTAATCATAGGTCTTGCCTTGAATGTATCGCAATACATTTTCATGAGGTAGAATTAAAAATTTCTCATCATTGATACCTTTAACAGTGTAATCTGCAACTTGCTCTGTTGTAAGAATTCCATCTATCATTAATGGATGATCTTCTGGCGGAAGTTTTGAAGTTTTTAACATGTTGGTATCTACTAATTGAGGACATAATGCAGAAACTTTAATTCCTTGATTGCCATACATAATAGATAAATTTTCAGCTAAACCTAATGCTGCATGTTTTGTTGTAGCATATGGCATTGCTCCAGGCATATTTAATAATCCAGCTGCAGAAACAGTTAAGAGGAAATATCCATTCTTATTTTCCAACATATGAGGTATAATTATTCTTGATGCATAGATATGTGACATAACATTTACTTGCCAATTTTTATCCCAAATACTATTACTAGCATCTAAAGTTCCATGCCCTTCTATGCCTGCATTAGAACAAAATAAATCAATAGATCCTACATCTTGAATAATTTGATTTAATGTAATAGCAAATTGCTCTTCATTAGCAACATCAACAATATGTGCTTTTTCACCAATAGATTCAGCTACATGTAAAACATCAGGGTTAATATCTATAAGGTGTATAGAATTTGGAGATTCTTTTAGAAATCGATCCGCCAGCGCTTTACCAATACCATTTGCACCGCCTGTAATAATTATATTTTTACTTTTTAGGTTCATAAAATTTGTACCCCAGCAAGGACTCGAACCTTGAACCAATGGCTTAAGAGGCCACTGCTCTACCAATTGAGCTACTGAGGCATCTTCCCCTAAGCGTATAAAAAATATTAATTACTAATTAAACAGCTGTTACTTTGACTGCTTTATCACCTCTGTCATCGGACTCAATGTCAAACTCAACTGCTTGACCTTCTTTAAGAGTCTTAAAATCATCTTCTGATTCGATGCTGGTGAAATGAACAAAAACGTCATTTCCATCTTCTTTCGTGATGAAACCATAACCTTTTTTTTCATTAAAGAACTTTACAGTACCTTTTTGTCTTTCACTCATATTTCTCTCTTTGTTAATTAATAATTAAAATTATAATGGGAAGAATATAAAACGCTATTGAACTAATACCTATACTTAATTATTACTGATTTATTTTTGTATTCCCCGCTGTATTTAGTTCAAATCTATTTGAGAAAACCAGACTATAGCTTGTGAATAAAACTACAGAATAAACTATATCTCCAATCAATGCATTCCCAAAGAATGGAATTGCAAGTGTATAACATTCAATCAAACCCAATAATGATTTAGGATACATCATGTTTGAAAGCCATACACCAAAATTTGTTATTATAAAGAAAAAGAAAGATGCAGAAAAAGAAGATAAAAACACCGTGGATAACTTTATATTTCTTATTAATACCTTACCTATTAATACTGCCAATAATATTGCTCCATAAATCCATAAGCTACCATTAGAGAAGAATACAAACTTATCATAATAGCCAGCAT
>LULT01000123.1_pt1 | contig 16684 bp, 19 predicted proteins | sample 728141 | NCBI WGS metagenome assembly LULT01 (sample SAMN03860282, study PRJNA289734) | marine metagenome | biome: seawater column; feature: ocean; material: water; isolation source: Red Sea water column Station 108 - depth 100m | place: Saudi Arabia: Red Sea | collected 2011-10-15 | depth 100 m | reverse complement strand
TTTTGGAAAAGTGAAAATGACAATGACAAACTTGTTGCTTATCAAACTTTATATGATGTGTTAATGTCTGTTATAAAAATTTTAGCACCTATATTACCTTTTGTAACGGAACATATGTACAGAAATATATCAAGGGAAGATCATAAAAGTGTTCATTTATGCTCTTATCCTGATTTTGATGAAAAAAAGATTGATTTAGAACTTATTCAAAAAGTTGATGTCTTAAAGAGAGTCATGGAAGGAGGAAGAGCTGCAAGAAAGAAAGCTAATATTAAAGTAAGACAACCTCTTTCTGAAATAAAGATCTATGAAACAAATACAGATATTGCTGAGTTTATTAAAAGACAAGAAGATATTATTCTTGATGAATTAAATATAAAAAGAATTACAATTACGGATACTTTGGAAGAAATGGGTTCATTTACAATAAAACCAAATTTCAAAATTTTATCTTCAAAATTTGGAGATGACATGCAAGATGCTATAAAAGATATTTCTAAAATGGATACATATAAAACAATGTATAACTATCTCAAAAATGAAAAGCTTCCCTCAGAGAATTTTGATATTATAAATGAAGATATTATTCCAGAAATTAAAGGGAAAGAAGGATATGAATCTTTCTTTTCAAATAATATTATTATCTCTATTGCAACGCATATAGATGAAGATTTAAAAATGGAAGGATTAGTTAGGGAAATTATTAGGCATATTCAATTGATGAGAAAAGATGCAGGATTTGATGTTGATGATCGTATTATATTGTCTAATGATTTTTCTAGTGATATAATTAATGCTATAGAAAAACATAATGAATATTTTATGAATGAAATATTATGTTTAGATATAGTGGACAAAATGGAAAATAGTGATTATAATTCCATCTTCAAGTATGAAGGAAGCAGTTTTAATATTTATATAAGAAAAGAAAGTAGTAAATAAGTTGAAAAAAAAATATTCAAAAGCTAAGCTAGAAATGTTTAGAAAAAATATTCTTCAAAAAATAGAAGAAATTAATGAAAACATGAAAGGGATACGCTCGTCTTCGACAGATGAATCTTCTTTATTTTCAGACAACTCATCAGAAGACCATGATGAAGGTACAGAATCGCATGAAGTTGAAAAAAGTTTTTTATTAATGTCTCGCGAATCTGATTATCTAATTAATCTTGAAAAAGCACTCCAAAGAATCGATGATGAAAGTTATGGAATTTGTGAGGTTTATAAAGAGGAGGATCCTGAAAAATGTGAATGCCCTGAATCTCCTTTAATACCAGAAGAAAGGCTTTTAGAAGTGCCTAATGCTACAAAAGGTGTTTTTTGCAAGGAGAAGAAAAAACTAAATCTATTATGAATTTTTTTATAGTCTGTTTCATTGTTTTGATTGATCAGATTTCAAAAAATTATATTTATCAAAACAAAGTTCAATATGAATCCCCAGTTCCGATTATCGATGGAATAATCAACTTTACATATTTGGAAAATACAGGAATTGCATTTGGTCTTTTTTCTAACATGGAAGCATCGAGTATATTTTTTATCATACTTCCTATAATTATTACATTTTATTTAATCTCATTATTACAAGATAAAGAATTTCAAAGCAATTCTTCCCAAATATCTTTACTATTAATTATTGGTGGTGCTATAGGTAATATTATTGATAGAATTTTTAGAGGATATGTTGTTGATTTCATCCAGTTTGATATTGATATTTTCCCATATGTATTTAATATAGCAGATTCTTCAGTAACAATAGGATTGTTATTCTTGCTTTGTAGCTCTATAATTGTTCAAAGGTAATAATTTATGAAAATAGCGGTTTCTTCTTCAGATGAACTTATAAGAGTAGATCTTTTTCTATCTCAAAGATTGAGAGAATTTTCTCGAACAAATATTCAAAAAATGATTGATAATGAGCTCGTCAAGGTTAACGGTAAACTAATTAAGAAGAACTCAATTTTAAATTATAGTGATATTATAGAAATTAATCTTGAAGAAAAGATAGATAACAAGAAATTGGCATTAGAAAGATGGGAATATCCTTTGGATGTAATATATAAGGATAAAGATTTTGCAATTATTAATAAACCTCGTGGTGTTATTTCACACCCTGCAAAAGGGAATTATAATAAAACTGTTGTTAATATTATTTTGAATACATTTAAAGATGATATTAAAAGCTCTGTTGATCCTTTGAGGCCTGGCATAGTCCATAGACTAGATAAAGACACAACTGGCATTATGATTATTCCATTTAACGAATATGCGCACTGGAAAATTGCTGAACAATTTCAAAAAAGAACAATAAAAAAAGAATATATAGCTATTACTTGGGGTTCATTTGAAAAAGAGAATGGTATATTAGAAAATTTTCTCAATCGTAATAAAAAAAATCCAATGAAATTTGAAGTTTCTCAAGATGGAAAAAGTGCAAATTCTGAATTTAAATTAGTTAAAAGAGGAAAGTGTTTATCAATAGTAAAATTTTTACCAAAAACAGGAAGAACGCATCAAATCAGAGTACATTGTAAAGAGCTAGGATATCCAATTTTTGGCGATGAATTGTATGGTGGTGGGATTAAGAAATCTAAAGAATATTCTAAGGATATTAATATCAAACTAAATGAATATTATTCTAGCATAAAAGGTTTTTGTTTGCATGCTGAATCTATATCTTTTGATCATCCTACTTCTGGTGAGAAGGTTAGTTTTAAAGCCGCTCCAGATAAATTTTTTGAGCAAATTTTTCAGGATATATTAAATGAAAGAATTTGAAAAAAATAAAAATGAATTCTTAATTTTTTTAGAAAAAGATAGAGGATATTCAAACCAAACCATTGAATCTTATTCAAGGGATTTGAGTCTTTATAGTAATTTTATAATAGAAAATAAGATTCAATATCATAAAATTAAAAAAAATGATATTTTTAAGTTCCAATCATCATTAGAAGGTCAAATAAGCCCAAGGTCTTTTGCTCGTATTTTATCAGCGCTGAAAACATTTTATAAATTTTTGCATATGGAAAGACTGATAGACGATATAGCACTTAATGAAGTTAAATCATATCCTTCACCTAAGTATAAGAAGAGTATGCCAACATTTTTATCGAAGGAACAAGTAGAAAAAATTGTTGAAAAAATAAATCTTAATGAAAATTTAGATGATCAAGCTAAAAAAAGAGATCAAGCGATAATAATGTTATTTTTTAGTTCTGGAATAAGACTAAATGAATTGATTTCTATTAAGCTTTCAGATATTGATTTTTCAGATAATAAAATTAAAGTTTTTGGAAAAGGAAAAAAACAAAGGATAGTGAACTTCGATAGCTATACTAAAGATTTAATGATACAGTACTTAAAAATGATTCAAAAATATCCTTTGGTAAAAGAGTTATATAACAATAATTTATTCGTCGACAAAAAAAATAAAGCATTAAAAGAAAGGAAAGTGCAAACTATTGTTATGAATAACTTGAAACAGCTAAGTTTAGCTTCATATGGACCTCATACTTTGAGACATTCATTTGCTACTCATCTTTTAAATAGCGGCGTATCAATTAAGTCTATTCAATCTTTGTTGGGCCATGAAAGCTTATCTTCAACCCAAATATATACTCATGTTACACTTGGGAGCTTAAAAGAAACAATTAAAAAGCATCCTAGAGGTGAAAAATAATGTTAGAACATCTTAATATAAAAAATAGCAATTATATTAGAAATGCTCCCGTTGATGTGCTTATTGATAATGCAGTAAATTTAAATGAGGGAGTTATTGGTCATAATGGTGCATTAATGGTAGATACTGGAGAATTTTCTGGAAGAATTCCTAAAGACAAATTTATTGTTGAAGAAGATTCTTCATCTCATAATATATGGTGGGGAGATGTCAACCATCCAATTTCAGAAGAAAATTTTGATTATTTATATAACAAAGTGATTGAAACTTATAATAATCTTGAGAAAGATTTTTATGTTTTTGACGGATTTGCAGGAGATGATAAAAAAAATAAAATCAATGTAAGAATGTTAACAAAAAAAGCATGGCAATCATTGTTTGTAAACAACATGTTTATTCGACCAGAACAATCAGAATTAGAAGAATTTACACCTGACTTTACTATTATTAATGCATTTGACGTGAAAGAGAAAGACTGGGAGAATTTTGGACTGAATTCAGAAAATTTTATCATATTTAACATAAAGAAAAAAGTAGCAATTATAGGTGGCACAGAATATGCTGGTGAAATGAAAAAAGGTATTTTTTCGATTATGCATTATTATTTGCCACTCAAAAATGTATTATCTATGCATTGTTCTGCAAATGTATCAAAAGACTTAAATGAATCTGCGCTATTTTTTGGTTTATCTGGAACAGGAAAGACAACCTTAAGCACAAATGCGAATCGTCCACTCATTGGTGATGATGAACATGGTTGGTCTGATGATGGAATTTTCAATTTTGAAGGAGGTTGTTATGCAAAAGCAATTAACTTGGATCAAGAAAAAGAGCCAGAAATTTATAATGCGATAAAACATGGATCGCTACTAGAGAATGTTGTCTATGATTTGCAAACAAAGGAAGTTGACTTTGATGATAACTCTAAAAGTGAAAACTCTAGAATTTGTTATCCAATTCATTTTATAGAAAATTCTTTAGGTTCAAAAGGTTTGCCAAGCGCGGGACCACATCCTAATGCAATAATATTTTTAACATGTGATGCCTATGGTATTATGCCACCTGTTGCTAGACTTGATTCACATCAAGCAATGTATCATTTTATTAGTGGATATACAGCTAAGATGGCAGGAACTGAGACTGGAATTGTTGATCCTATAGCAGCATTCTCACCATGTTATGGTGGTCCATTTTTAACACTGCACCCATTGGTATATGCAAAACTGTTGGAAGAGAAATTAGCAAAGCATCAAGCTCCAGTATATTTGGTTAACACTGGTTGGGCTGGATCAAATGCAAGCTCAGGATCTAAAAGAATTGATTTGAAATTGACAAAGCATATTATTGATTTGATTACAGGTGGAAATATAGATTTTAATGGTTCAGTAAAAGACAAATTTTTTAATTTTGATATTCCTTTAAATTTAGAGGGATTAGATAATGATTTCCTAGTACCTGAAAGAAGTTGGAATAATATAGACGAATACCATAAGACTGGTAATATGCTCACTAAATTATTTAATGAAAATTTTAAAAAATTTGATATTTCGGACTCTGATATTTTAAATGCAGGTCCAAAAATTCAATCAGAAGGAGTTTAAATATGGCAACTTTGATTTTACGAGATACACACCGTGTATTAGAGGAACAAATTAAATCTCTTGAAAAAGAAAAAAGAGAGACTGCAGTAAGAATTAGAGAAGCAGCTGAACAAGGAGACCTTAAGGAGAATGCTGAATACCATGCTGCTAGAGAACATCAGAGTTTACTAGTATATAAAATACAGTTGATGCAGTCTCATGCGCCATTTCAAATTATTGGAGATGGTGATATCACAACTGATGAAGTAGGATTTGGTAATAAGGTTTTAATTCTTGAAGAAGGCAAAGATAAGCCGGAAGACTATTATCTGTTGGGTCCTATCGAATCTGAACTAGATCTTTATCCTTTTATTGTGACTTATAAAACACCTTTTGCACAAGCTATGATTGGAAAAAAAATTGGTGAACACTTTACTCTTGAAATTCAGGGGGAAGATATAAAATTCACAATTACTGCAATTGAAAAAATTTCTTCAGAATAAAAAGATATTTAATCACCTGCAAATCTAGTTCCAAATATTCCTACACCAAGTTCAGCCCAAATAAGAAATAGTATTATTATAATAATTGCTATAAAGATTTTCTTATTTAGGCTGGAAGACATTTTTTCCTTTAAATAATTTCGTACCATTGACATAGCTGTAATATTTTCTGCATTCACAGGATAAATATTCAATATCAATAGGTTCAAATGATCGTTTAGCTTCTGGCCAGTAATCTTTTTGCAGTTCAATCATTTTTTTGCACGTCTCCTGATGATTTTTTAAACGAAGATATTTTTGTAATCGATCTATATAAGCTACTGCACCAATTCCTGTTGGAACATCACTTGCTGGATCAATAATATCTGGCCTAAACCAGGCTAAATCTATAACAGCCATAAAAATAGGGAAGTTATTTTGCATTTTAAATTCAGCATTAATTGCATTAGTGGCTTTGATTACATTTCTATCAGATTTTATAATAATTTTTGCTAGAGATTCTTTAATGGTTAGAAATAATTTTACTGCTGCATCCAGCCGTGAATAATCTACTCCTTTCCAATGCACTGTTTCAACAGGGTAAGCAGTAAGATTACTCCAATGATTGAAAGAATTTAGTGTTTTGAGTAATTCTTTCGGTTCTAATAGCATATCTGAAGATAATTTGTCTAATGTTTCCTGTCTATTACACCAACGAGCAAAGAATAAAGCGTGAATTAACATCGGTAAATCATTTTCTATGTCTTTAGCAAAAGATAGAATTGCTTTACTGCCACGATCATCTTCTCGAAACACATTTAAAAAACGTCCTTTTTGAAAAATAGGATCATCTGTCCATGGAAATGGATTGCCATTTTCTCTTGATACACGAATTTTTTCTCGTTCACGACAAAAATCAAAAAAAGCAGAGACAGGATCATCTAATATTAACCCATCAAGCGCTGTAGCATAGGGATTATTCATAGATTCACTTTCTTGCGTTTAACATTAACCATGTTCCTAGTGCAATAAAGATTATATTTGAAAACCATGCAGCTAAAAATGGTGGTAACGCTCCAGCATAACCAAGCGATTGACCAAATTTTAATAATATGATATAGGCAAAAATTGTGGCTAAACTTAATCCTCCACCAAATGCTAACGTGGTGCTGGATCGAAAAACAGATAAAGGTATACCACAAAAAATTACAATAAGACTAATAAATGAATATGCAATCTTATAATGTAGATCGACTTCCCATTTTATAGTATTTACACCATTGTTTTTTAAAGTAATAATTTGGTTTTTCAGCTGGTTATATGATATTTCTTCGGCTGAATTCCCAATTTGGTTAATATCTTTAGGTGTAAAGTTTAAATTAAGTAATGAGTCTTGTTTTGATGTTGCTATCATACTTTCAGAACCATCTTCATTGAATTCTCGTATTGAATAATTTCTAACTTCCCATTTTTCTTTAGAATCTTGCCATACACTTTTCTTTGAATCTACTCTTTTAATCATCTTGCCATTATTTAATTCAATAAAATTGAGATTCACTATTGTTTCATTCATTTGATTATATTTTTCAATGGCAATGAGATAGTTTTCATTTTTTTGAAAGTATACATTTTCATAAATAGCTTTATTTTTTGATTTACTTTTATTTTTGCTTAGATGGTTTGTCTTAATTTCATTTTTAACCTTATTATTTTTTATAACAACATTATTTTCAAAAAAGAATGATCCTATGCTCATCATTAAGCCGATAAATAAAATTGGAAGAGCAAGTCGATATAAACTTAATCCTGACGATTTAAACACCAACCACTCTTTTCTTTGAACCATCATCCCATACGTAAATACTGAAGCAACTAAGCATGTCACTGGAATGCTTACACTAATCATTTCTGGAAGAGAAGCGATATAGTAATCTACAAGGATATCACTTGTAACATTATTGTCTATAAACCTGTTCAGATTCTCAAAAACATCCACAATAAAAGAAACCAGAACAAAAAATATTGATACAAGTAAAAATATTGTTGAGAATTCTCTTAAAATATAATAATCAATTTTTTTCATTATATTCTTAACTTACTTAATGATGGATTTAATTAACAATTTTTTTGCAGACTTTGCGAATTTTATTTGGGGTAATTTTGGTGTCCCTAATTTAGTAATTGGGGGTGGAATATTCTTTCTTCTTTACTCTAGATTAACTCCTTTTAGATATTTTAGACATGCGTTTGATATTCTAATGGGTAAGTATGATAATCCAGACGATAAAGGACAAATTAGTCACTTTCAAGCATTGTCTACTGCGCTATCTAGCACTGTTGGTATTGGAAATATTGCAGGGGTAGCTGTTGCAATCTCTCTTGGAGGTCCCGGTGCACTTTTTTGGATGTGGATTAGTGCTATTGTTGGAATGGCAACAAAATTCTTTACCTGTTCTTTAGCAATTATGTTTCGAGGGTATGATTCAGAAGGCGAATTGCAAGGCGGTCCTATGTATATTATTGAACAAGGAATGGGTAAAAAATTCAAATTCCTTTCTTACTGGTTTAGTATTGCAGGTCTTATTGGTTGCTTATCTTTATTGCAAGTAAATCAATTAACACAAATTTTATCTGATCAAGTTGTAAAACTGAATTCCAATATCACCAATACTTTCAATTTAGACTTAACTATAGGAATTGTTGTTGCTATCGTAGTGTCTCTTGTGATTTTTGGAGGTTTAAAGCGTATTGCTGAAGTAGCATCAAGACTAGTGCCATTAATGGTGTTAATTTATCTTTCTGCAGGGTTATTCATCGTTTTTTCAAACATTGCTCTTGTTCCATCAATTTTTGAATTGATATTTGTAAGTGCTTTTAAGGGAAGTGCTGTAGCTGGAGGATTTGTGGGAATTGCTATAGTTATTAGTCAAGGTTTTAGACGAGCAGCATTCTCTAATGAGGCTGGCATGGGCACAGAAGTAATGGCTATTGGGGCATCAAAGAATGATGAACCAATTAGATCAGGACTTGTAGCAATGATTGGCCCTTTTATTGATACAATTCTTGTTTGTTCTATTACAGGGATTGTTATCTTGCTATCTAATGATTGGACCACAACACAATTTGAAGGCGTAAGTTTAACACAGAAGGCTTTTTCAAACCATTTAGGTGTTGTTGGAGATTTTATTCTCATTTTTTCAGTTGTAGTTTTTACTTTATCTACAATGTTTGGCTATTCATACTATGGATGCAAATGTGCATCATACCTTTTTGGAGCAGGTTCAAAATTTTATTACAGAATATTCTATGTGTTTACGTTAGTAATTGGATCTGTTCTTTCATTAGATTTAGCTGTAAATATTGTTGATTCAATGTTTGCATTAATGGCAATTCCAACAATGATTTCTGCTTTATATTTATCGCCTCACATTAAAAAAGAAGCAGAAAGATATTTTTCAACAATAGAAAAGCGGAAGTAAGAATGAAAAAAATATATATATTTGATGTGGATGGAACATTAACGCCTTCACGTAGAAGGATGACTGAAGATTTTGAACAATTTTTTTCTAAATGGGCTCAAAAAAACATTTTTTATCTTGTTAGCGGTAGCAATCTTGAGAAAATTAAAGAACAAGCACCTGATTATATTTTAGATTTTTCAGCAGGCATATTTCCTTGTGGTGGAAATCAATTATATATCAAAGAAAAACAAGTGTATAATCGTAAATTTGATCCTCCACAAGATTTATTGAATTTCTTAGAAGAAAAATTACAAAATACTGAATATACTATTAAGACAGGAAACCATATCGAAGACAGGGGATCAATGTTAAACTTTAGTATTGTGGGTAGAAATTGTTCTTTAGAGCAAAGAATGGAATATTTTGAATATGATAATAGCACTGGTGAAAGAGCATCTATTGCAAATCAAATTAATAGTAAATGGCATGATATTGAAGCTGTTATTGGTGGACAAATTTCAATTGATATTACACCAAAAGGAATGAATAAATCGCAAGTTCTTAATGAGATAAAAAAATATTTTTCAGATGAAGAATATATTTTTATTGGAGACAGAACAATGGAAGGTGGAAATGATTATCCTTTAGCAGAAGTTATAAACATACCAAAAAAATATTAGAAGAACTTAGTGAAGATTAAAAATATAGAACAATATAGAGATCGTTTTTCTCAAAAATGGAGTGAACTTCATAATCTAAATGATCCGTCTTATCTCTATGATCCTATTAAACATATAATACAATCAGAAGGGAAACGGTTTAGACCAATCATTGTACAATTTCTAGGAGATATTTTTCATAATGATATAGAAGATACTATGAATGCTGCTATGGGCGTAGAATTACTTCATAATTTCACTTTAGTTCATGATGATATAATGGATGAAGATGTTTTAAGGCATAATGTGACTACTATTCATGAAAAATGGGATAACGCTCATGCGGTTCTATCAGGTGATGGATTAGGAGCATTAGGACCTATTTATATTGGTAAAATAAAAAACAATACATTAGAAATTCTGATTAGATACAATAAAGTCATTCTGGAGATTTGTGAAGGGCAAGCATATGACATGGAGTTTGAAAATAGAAATGCTACCATTGATGAATATCTATTAATGAGTGAAAAAAAGACTGGAGCTCTTTTTGCATTATGTTTTGAAATGCCAGCATTGATAAATAAAGATTTTTCAGACTATAAATCTATTCTCAGACAATTAGGAAAGCACTTGGGTATCATTTTCCAAATGCAAGATGATATTTTAGAATTTTCAACTTCAGAAGAAAATATGGGTAAAGGCACTGATTCTGATATTGAAAGAAAGAAAAAAACAATTTTATCTAGTATTGCTTATGAAAACAATCAGGAAAAGTGGTTGCAATTACAAAATGAGATTGAATCCATGAGCATTGTTGAAAAGAAACAAGTTTTAAAAGATTATTTTAAAGAAAATAGTATTTTAGATCAGGCAAATGATTTGCTCGATAGTTATGAAAAGAAATGTAAAGAAATGGTAAATTCATTACCAGAAGATACTCATAAAGATATTATGCTAATCTTAGATTTAGTAATTAAGAGAAGTAAGTGATGCACAATAAAATAAAAGATTTTCCAAAACAAGTTTCTGATACTATCAAAAACTCTGAATCAATTAATCTTAGCTCAAACTACAATAAAGTTGTTATTGCAGGTATGGGCGGATCTGCAATTGCAGGATTGATTGTTAAAGATCTTTTACCTCAAATGAATATTGTTGTAGAAAGAAATTATGTTCCAAATACATCAATTGATCAAGATACTTTAGTGATTGTCTCTTCTTATTCAGGTAATACTGAAGAAACGTTGTCTTACTATAATTGTGCAAAAGAATTAACTGATAATATTTTTGGAATATCATCAGGAGGGAAGTTGTTAGAAGCATTAAAGAGTGATGGAAAAAATTATTATGTTCTTCCAGAAGGATATCCTCCAAGATCTGCAACAGGATATTCTTTAACGGTTTTAGTCAGCTTATTAAATAGAGATCTATTAAATGATTTAGATATTGATTTGCTTCAGAGCTATTCTGATAGCTATTCTTCTGAAGGAAATGAAGTACATTCCTTAGCAAAAGAAATATATTCAACAATACCAATTGTTGTCACAGAAGAAGATATGACATCTATTGGGTTTAGACTAAAATCACAGCTCAATGAAAATAGTAAAATGCTATCTTATAATATTACATTGCCAGAGATGAATCATAACGAAATTGTAGGGTGGCAAAGTGAACAAATTGATAATAGTGCATTTTCTTTGCTTTGGATTAACATTAGACATGATAAAAATATCAAAAGAATGACCATTACAAATGATATACTGAAAGATAAACTATCATTTAATAATCATATTGAAGTTCCATCTTAAATATTAACACAGAATTATGTCCGCCAAATCCAAAAGAATTGCTCATTGCAGTATTAATATCTTTTTTCACATGATTATTTGGAGCATAGTTTAAATCACATTCAGGATCAGGTGTGTTATAATTGATAGTAGGAGGGATAATTCCTTCATTTAAAGCATTGATACAAGCAATTGCTTCAATAGCACCTGCTGCACCCAGAAGATGGCCTGTCATTGATTTTGTAGAGCTTACTATTAATTCTTTTGCATGATCACCAAATGCTTGTTTAATTGCTTGCGTTTCTAACATATCATTATAATATGTGGAAGTACCATGAGCATTGATATAATCAATATCATTAGGATTAAGTTCTGCATCTTTTAAGGCAGCATTGATTGCTTCTGTTGCTCCTTTGCTCTCATTGTCAGGCTGAGTAACATGATAAGCGTCATTGGTGCATCCATAGCCTATAATTTCTCCTAAAATAGTAGCATTTCTTTTTTCTGCATGCTCTAAAGATTCTAATATTAATATTCCAGCACCTTCAGACAGTACAAATCCATCTCTATTTTTATCAAATGGACTTGATGCACCGCTAGGATTATCATTTTTTGTGGATAAAGCTTTCATATTTGCAAATCCTGATATCGTTAATGGCGTAATACCAGCTTCGGTTCCACCAGAAACAATCACCTTGCTTTGACCTGATTTAATAAGATTGTAAGCCATCCCTATTGCATCAGTCGCAGAAGAACATGCAGTAGTTACTGCATAATTTGGTCCATGAAATCCATGTTCAATAGCAATTTGACTCCCTGCAATATTAGCTATCATTTTTGGAATAAATTGTGGTGATACTCCACGTTGACCTTTGTTTGTTATTCGAAGTTTTATCTAATGAATCTGCACCTAAATCATCAAGAAAACTTGCTTCAGGTACAATTCTTGATTCTTCCACACCTAGTTTATCAACAATTATATTCTTTACTTTATCAGCTGATGACATATATAACTCCTAAATTAATTTAATGACATTCCACCATCAATATAAAATGTCTGACCAGTAATATAACTTGCTTCATCAGAACATAAAAACAAAATCATTTTTCCAATATCTTCTGGTTTTCCAAATTTTTTTAATGGAATTCTTTTCAGATAGTCTGTTTTTACGGTATCACTTAAATCTGCAATCATATCAGTTTCGATAATTCCTGGTGCAATACAGTTAACCGTAATATTTCTTCGTCCTACTTCTTTGGCAAGAGATTTTGTAAATGCTAACAAACCTCCCTTGGATGCAGAATAGTTGCTTTGACCTTTATTTCCATCAGTGCCTGATATTGAAGATATGTTAACTATTCTACCTTTTTTATTTTTTATCATATCTTTTAGTAGAAGTCTTGTAAGATAGAAAGGACCATTCAGATTAACATCTAACACTTTTTCCCATTCTTTTGTATCCATACGCAACAAAATATTATCCATATGAATTCCTGCATTATTAACAAGTATATCAATGCTTTCAGAATGTTCCTTTATAGAAGTGTATAGATTTTCAACTGATTGTTCATCTGATATATCACAGGCTAATGGAATAATATTATCTATATTACTGATTGATTCTAATGATTTTTCAGAAGTGGCAACTCCAATTACTTTTATACCATTTTCAGCTAGAATTGATGAGATTTCCTTTCCAATGCCTCGTGATGCACCAGTAACAAGAGCAGTTTTGTTTGAATGGTTAAACATTATTTATCTCTCTGATATCATTATAAGAATTAAAACTAGATATATGAAGTGATTCATTAATTTTCTTAACTAAACCGCTTAAAACTTTTTTAGGCCCTATTTCAACAATATTATTGCTGATTTTTCCAAGTTCTTTTACGCTTTGATTCCAGAGCACAGGATTGTCAATCTGTTCTATTAAAGCATGCTTAATATCATCAATATTATTTCTTTTTTTTCCATCATAGTTTGAAATGATAGGGGATTGAGGTTTATGAAATGTTTTCTCTGTAATAATTTTCTTTAATTCTTCTTTTGCGCCGCTCATCAGTTTTGAATGGAATGCACCACTTACATTTAATGGAATTATACGTTTTGCTCCTAAAGATTTAAGTTTTTCTGAAACGTCATCTATTGATTGTTCTGACCCAGATATAACAATTTGTTGATCAGAATTAATATTAGCAATTTGTGTATCAGTATTATTGCATGCGTCAGCAATTATATTTTTTTCTAAACCTATTACTGCACTCATTTTACCTTTATTTTTTGTTTCACATTCGTGCATTGCTTTTGCACGAACCTTTACAATTTCTAATCCATCTTCAAATGAGTATGTCCCATTAGCATACAATGCTGAGAACTCTCCTAGGCTATGTCCAGCAACTCCAACAAGAGAGTAATTTTTGTCTTTAGTTAAATCAAATAATATACATGAATAAATATAGATTGATACCTGAGCATTAATTGTCTTTTTTAGCGTTTCTTCATCATCGCTAAACATAATCTCAGATATTTTATAATCAAGCACAGAATCAGCTAAATCTATTTTTGATTTCGCTACGGAAGAATTTTTATAAAGGTTTACTCCCATGCCAGGACGATGTGAACCCTGTCCTGAAAAGATAAAACAACAATTCATTATTTTTGATCGACTGGTTTTCCTTTGTAGTAAAGAATTCCATCATGATAGTATGCATGATGAGGTAGATGTTCTTCACCTGTATTCTTGCACTTAACTGTACGTACTAGTGAAGACTTATAGTGAGTCCTTCTCTTTTTTGACCTCGTTTTTGATTGTCTCTTTTTTGGTAACATTGTTTTCCTTAATTAGCGCCAATATAAACAAATAAATCTTTGAATTAAAATATTTTTTATAATTCTATTCTGTCAATCCAGCATTCATATCCTAATTTCTCTTTAATAATTTCTGATACTTTATTTGCATCTTCTTTTGAGGAGAAATTTCCATAACGAATTCTGTATCTTGCTTTCGGATTACTATCATTTTTTTGAATAAATGCGTCAAAATCAAGTTTATTTAATTCTTTAATTACTCTCATAGCTTCAGGGAATGTGCTTCGTGCAGCTACTTGTATTGTAAAGTATGTAGTGTCATCTTCTGTATTGATAGAAACTTCTTTGTTTTGTGGTGTTTCACTTTTCTCTAAAACAATATCTAACCATGAATTGCTAGACTCTTGACCATAGCATGTAGCTATCATAAGAAGTAATGTGAGATATCTAACCATTGAAGAAAAAGTTAATCTCTCTTGTTGCATTCTCATTGCTATCCGATCCATGCGTTGCATTCATAGAAACATCGGTTCCGTATTTATTTCTTATAGTGCCTGGTTCAGCCTCTTTTGAATTTGTTGCACCCATTAAATTACGCCATTCTACTACAGCATTTTCTTTTTCTAGCACCATAACATGACATTCGTGCGAAGTCATAAATTCAACTAACTCATCAAAGAATGGTTTTTCTTGATGAATATCATAAAAAGAACATGCTTGTTCGTTTGTAAGTATTAAAGTTTTTTCTCTTATTATATTAAAACCACCATCTAAGATATCTTTTTTGATATTCTCCATATTACCTTTTTTCATTGCATCTGGTTTTATAATAGCTAGCGTTTGATTCATATTTCCCCCATTATTTTTTTCATGGTATTCCCAATTTCTGATACAGTATTTGAAATTGTTACACCACATTCTTTTAATATTTTGATTTTGGCTTCCGCTGTTTCTGATCCTTCTGATATAATTGCACCTGCATGACCCATTCTTTTTCCTTTAGGTGCAGTTTGGCCAGCAATAAAAGATACCACTGGTTTTTCCATATTATCTTTTATCCATTCTCCAGCTTCATTCTCCATATTACCACCAATTTCACCAATCATAACAACGCCTTGTGTTTCATTGTCATCATTAAAATGTTTTAAAATATCAATCATGCTTGAACCAATTACTGGATCTCCACCAATTCCTACTGCTGTTGTTAAGCCGAGACCTACATTTACTACTTGATCAATTGCTTCATATGTTAACGTTCCAGATCGAGATACAATTCCTATTGATCCTTTCTTACATATAAAGCCAGGAGTAATTCCAATTTTTGATTCTTCTGCCGTAATGATACCCGGACAATTTGGCCCTATTAATGTGCTAGAAGATTTATCAAGCATATTTTTTACTGTAATCATATCTCTTACTGGTATGCCTTCAGAAATACAAACTATTAATTCTATATCTTGCTCAATTGCTTCCATGATTGCACTTGCTGCAAATTTTGGTGGAACAAATATAGCTGTTGCATTGATGTCAAATTTTTCTTTTGCTTGTTCAATAGAATTAAAAACAGGCAGATTTTGTTCTGTGACAGATTCTCCGCCTTTTCCAGGGGTCACACCGCATAACACTTTTGCATTATATTGTAACATTTGTTCTGTATGAAACAGACCTTCAGATCCAGTGATTCCTTGTACTAAGATAGTGGTATCTTTATTTAGTAATATTGACATTATTTTACAGCCTCCACTGCTTTTGCAGCAGCTTCATTTATTGTTTCAGCACTAATAATGCTTATATCAGATTCATCAAGTATTTTTTTTGCAACATCAGCATTTGTTCCTTGTAGTCGGACTACAACTGATACATCCAATTCTAATTCTTTAACTGCCTGAATTACTCCATTGGCAACTCTGTCACATCGTACAATCCCACCAAAAATATTAATTAATATTGATTTTACATTAGAATCAGACAAAATAATTTTAAATCCATTTTTAATGGTTTCTACATTAGCAGCTCCACCTACATCTAAGAAGTTTGCTGGTTCACCGCCATAATGTTTTATAATATCCATTGTTGCCATTGCCAAACCGGCACCATTAACCATACAGCCAACATTTCCATCAAGTTTGATATAGTTTAATCCGTACTCAGATGCCTGTAATTCCAAAGGATTTTCCTCTGATTTATCTCGATATGACATAATATCAGGATGTCTAAAGAGAGCATT
>LULT01000068.1_pt1 | contig 17067 bp, 15 predicted proteins | sample 728141 | NCBI WGS metagenome assembly LULT01 (sample SAMN03860282, study PRJNA289734) | marine metagenome | biome: seawater column; feature: ocean; material: water; isolation source: Red Sea water column Station 108 - depth 100m | place: Saudi Arabia: Red Sea | collected 2011-10-15 | depth 100 m | reverse complement strand
GACGTCTACAGTGCCCTTCTGCCAGTGGCCAACAGCAACGACCCATATGTCTACGTCGACCCCTGGACCGACCGTATCATGAAGTTCGACATGCATGCATTGCTAGGAATGACCGTGGAGTGGTCTGACAACGAGGGGCAAAGTTGGACTGGCCCTTCGGTTGCGACTGGATGGTCGGTTCAAGACCACCAGACTATCGCATCTTCTCCATACCCCGCAGCATTCCATCAGACTACCTGGGTTTTCTGCGTCAATGGGAACTACCCATATCCGGTTTGCTCTGCAAGTAACGATGGTGGCCTTACTTGGGGCCCCGAGCTTCCGGGGACCCCATCTAATTGCGAAAGCGGGGGGCTAACGGGACACATTACCGGGAGTGAGAACGGGAACTTCTACCGAGGAAATAGGGGATGCGACGGGGGGGAGGGTTACTCGATATACAGGAGCACCAACGGAGGGATAACCTGGACTGAGCACCCCCTACCCACGGAGAACACCGGAACTGCGGAGACCTGGAACTTCGAGGAGGCGCAGGTCGCTACTGATTCAGAGGATAACGTCCACGCCTTCTGGATGGGTTTCGACAACATGCCCTACTACTCATATTCGAAGGACGAGGGTGGCACTTGGAGCGATCCGATTATGATCGCCCCCCCAATTGGCCTAAACGGAACCGGGTTCCCAGTTGTAACTGCTGGTAGCGCTGGCAAGGTAGCCCTAGGTTACCTAGGTGACTCGGGAGGTGACACCTGGAACGGTTACCTGACCGTGATAACGGACGCCTTCAGCGACATGCCACTCCTAACAACAGTACAGGTGAACGCCTGGGGTGACCCGTTGGACACTTCGGAGGGCTGCGGTTACAACAGGTGCGGCGGGTTCGGCGACTTCAACGACATAGTCATCGACCAGCACGGTAGGGTTTGGTTCGGGCACGCTCACAACGTAGGGGGGGAGATTGGAATCTACGGAACTATGGCGATTGGTCCTACTCTCAGAGACTTGCCTCTGCAGCCTCTGCCGCTCGGAGGGCCGGAGACCCTGTAGGCTAGAAGGCATCAGGAAGCAATCCGTAGGCCTGGTATGCGAAGCCAATGGCGAATGCGAACATCCCCAATCCACATATGCCCAGAGCGCCTCTGTAGGCTCGTGGGGATAGTGCCCCCCTGGTACGATCGAAGAAGTAAGCAATCGTCATCTTGACTAAAATTATAGAGATCAGGAACGAGAGGGCGTATGCCACAGGGGCGAGGGGCTCCTCGTCAGCAGCAGAAGCCATCAGTGGCCCTCCAATTAGGAACCAGAAGACGTACACGTTTGGATTGAGCAGATTTGTGATAACGCCTCGCCTGAAGGACCCGGTGACCTCCGCCTCTCCTAATTCTGGGTCGGGCGGCTCAATCCTGAAGCAGTCCACCCCGAACCAGACGAGGAAGCCTGCACCGAGAATAGAAATCAGGAAGAGTAATGTTGGCTGCTCTGCAACCCATCCAGACATCAGAACGCTTACCACAATGAGTGGGCCGTCAGTAAAGATTGGTGCGGAAGCCGCCCTAGCTCCGGCCGACCAGCCGCCGGTTAGTGTCTCTCTGATTACCATGGTCAAGAGAGGGCCGGGCCTAATTCCCTCTATGATTCCGAGGGCTAAGCCTGCGGCAGTAAGCCCTAGTATCGCCTCGACTTGCATCTTCTAGCGCCTCGAAGCTGCAATCTTGGCTAGTAGCTTAAGAATCTCGAAGTACAGCCAAGTCAGAGTTACCATCAGACCGAATGCCGCTCTCCACTCCAACTTCTTGGGTGCCCCTCTTTGCACACCTCGTTCAATGAAGTCGAAGTCTGCCACGAGGCAAAGAGCCCCGATGCCGACAACAAAGAGAGAGAATGCAATTCCGACTGGGCCTGAACCATGGATGTACGGAACGTGGTACAATCCGGAAATTGATCCGATCAATGAAACTAGGTATATCAGGAAAATTGCGGCTACAGATGAGCTGACAGCTATCGCAATATTCCTGTCCCATGCGATTAGCCCCGCTCTGTAGATAGCAATCATGGCTCCGAGAATGAGGAAGGTTAGAAGGGCGGCCAATATTCCAATTCCTGGCATTTCGAGGGGGACCTCGAAGAACCAGGTAATTCCCCCTAGGAATAGGCCCTCGAGAGCTGCGTACACGCAGATCAGTGCTGGATTCATCGAACCGGAAATTACCACCATCATCGCGACGATGAAGCTACCCAGTAACCCAACAAGAATCAGTGGGGCCGCTTCCGGCATGGAAAAGGCCGTTGCTAGTGCTGTGGAGGTCGTGATGAGAAGAAGCAAACCGGTCTTCTCTGCTACTCCCTCAATGGTCATCATGTTAGACTCGTAATCCTCCCACCAAGAGGTTCCCTGGTAGGCAGATTTCTCGAAGGTCGAGTCATTGAGCGCGGGGTTTCCTGATCTGTACATCAGTTGCCCGGTCAGTAGTGTGCTTCTCAAAGGTTGGGACGGGAAATGTCAGACCAATCCAATTAGGTGCTGGCCGGTATAACTGAGGGGTTCTCTCGCTACTTGATCGGGAGTTCCTGAAGCGACTACTTCCCCTCCGAACTCACCGCCCTCTGGCCCTAGGTCAATTATCCAGTCGGCACACTTGATTACGTCAAGGTGGTGCTCAATCACAATCACAGTATGCCCGTTTCGCCTAAGACGGAGGAGAACCTCGATCAACTGGTGGACGTCTGACAGGCCAAGGCCGGTAGTGGGCTCATCGAGGATGTAGAACGTGTGCTTGCGAGGGGTGCGGTGAAGCTCGGTTGCAAGCTTCACCCTTTGAGCCTCTCCACCAGACAGTGTGGTGGCGGGCTGCCCGAGGCGGATGTAGCCAAGCCCGACGTCTCGAACGGTCTCCAGAATTCTATGAATCCTTGGCTGGTTCTCGAAGAATGAGCAAGCCTCCTCGACACTCATCTCTAGCACATCGTGAATGGTCTTACCCCTCCACTTGACCTCCAGTGTCTCACGAGTGTATCGTTTCCCTTTGCAAACCTCGCACGTTACCCAAACGTCAGGTAGGAAGTTCATCTCGAGCTTAGTAGAGCCGGCCCCGCTGCAAGCTTCGCACCTTCCCCCTCTAACATTGAATGAGAACTGCCCAGGCTCGTACCCTCTTTCCTTAGCAATCTTCGTCTTGGTGAATAGTTCTCGGATTGGTCCGAAGGCCCCGGTGTATGTGGCAGGGTTCGACCTTGGAGTACGTCCGATTGGTGACTGGTCAATCACAATCGCCTTGTCAACCATTTCCATGCCGGAAATTGAGTCCACTGCTCCGGGGGTGGAGTCCGAACCATGAAGCTCCCGGAGAAGTGCAGGTGCGAGAGTCTCAGAGACCAGGGATGACTTCCCAGAGCCGGAGACGCCGGTAATTGCAACCATGCACCCAAGAGGGATACTCACCTCTATGTCCCTGAGATTGTTCTGCCTAGCTCCTGAGATGGTTACCCACCTGTCTTTTTGTGGTGATACTCGATCGTCGGGAATAGGTATACTCTGCCTGCCTGATAGGTATGCGGCGGTGATGCTCTCGTCATTGGAAATCAGTTCGTCATATGTGCCGTTGACTACCAGCTTTCCCCCATCTTTCCCAGCGCCCGGACCTAAGTCAACTAGCCAATCGGCTTGCCTGAGTGTGGCCTCGTCATGCTCGACCACAAGAAGCGTGTTTCCTAAGCCCGTTAGCTCTCTCAATGTCTCAAGAAGCCGTCCATTGTCTCTTGGATGGAGCCCGATGCTCGGCTCGTCCAAGACGTACATGACCCCAGTTAGCCGGGTCCCAATTTGAGTTGCCAGACGAATCCTCTGGCTCTCACCTCCAGAAAGGGTGTTTGCCCTCCGTTCAAGGGTCAGGTAATCGAGACCGACAAGGGCTAGGAACCGCAGCCGAGATTCTATTTCCTTGATTATCTCCTTGGCAATGTACATCGTTCTTTCGTCAAGCTTCCTCGTCGAGCGAACGGTACTGCTTGTTGGTGGTTCCCGTTCCAGTTTCTCCCAAGTTTCGTCGAGACCACCGAGTCTCCAGTGCTGAACTACTGCGAGGGCTTCGAGAACACTGCAACGGGAAATTCCCGGGAGGTTCACGTCCCCGACAGTTACTCTGCTAACTGCCTCGTTCAGTTTGTCTCCGTTGCATTCGGTACAGGGCTCATCATTCATGAAAGATGAGAGTCGGGACCTCGTACGGTCAGAGGAAGTGTCTGTGTAGGTCCTCCGTAGCCTGGAGAATACTCCCTCCCAAGGACGGGCCATCCTGTACGTAGAGCCCTTCTCAGAGGTGAACTCGAAGTCAATTACAGTCGTTCCAGAACCATATAGCAGGATGTCTTTGCTGTCCTCGTCTAGTTCCGCGAAAGGGACGTCAGTAGGTATGGAGTAGTGATCGCATGTTTGTGTCATCTGGCCCCTATACCAACCCGACATCATCGATCTTCTAAACGGCCTGATGCAGCCCTCGGCAACTGTAGCCGTCCTGTCGATGACCAAATCTGGCGAAAAGGATCGCTGAACTCCAAGTCCTTGGCAAGACGGGCATGCTCCTAGGGGGTTGTTGAAGGAGAAGACCCTTGGGCTCATCTCAGGAAGGAATGACCCGTGCTCTGGGCAGGCGAATTCCTCAGAATATGCAATTACTTCTCCCTCTTGTGTCCTGAACCTCTGCTCTTCAGAGTTGTCTTCTCCTGGCTTAGGTGAGCTGAGGCTTTCAACAGCCACTGTTCCCGCGCCTAGCCTCAATCCTGCCTCCACTGCTTCAGTGAGTCTCTGTCGGTTTGAGGGGGTCAATAGCAACCTGTCAACCCTGACATCAATGTCATGACGAAGGTTCTTCTCGAGGATTGGTGGCTCTTCGAAACTGGACTCCCGTCCATTCACCTTACCTGCCAGGAAGCCCTGATCAACAAGAGCTGAGAATAGGTCGGCATGAGTGCCCTTCCTATTTCTTACTGCAGGGCTCCATATGGCGATTCCATGGCCTTCGAATCTCCAGAGTACGTCGTCAACGATCTCCTGTACTGTCCGTCTGCTAACCTCCCTACCGCATTCGGGGCAATGAGGAATGCCGACTCGGGCCCAAAGAAGACGCATGTAATCCATCATCTCTGTAACCGTGGCTACGGTGGACCGGGGGTTGTGACTGCCCTGCTTTTGATCTATGCTTATTGCAGGGGAGAGTCCCTCGATGGAGTCGCAGTCTGGCTTCTTCATCTGCCCCAGGAACTGCCTGGCATATGAGCTCAAACTCTCGACATATCTTCTCTGTCCTTCGGCGTAGAGCGTGTCGAAGGCAAGGCTCGACTTCCCAGAGCCCGAAACACCAGAAATTACGACGAACTTTCCTCTTGGGATACTGACGTCGATGTTCTTCAGATTGTGGGTCCGGGCACCCCTGATCTCTATCCAGCCATCCTTGGCGAATCCGTTTTTCTTCCACTCGGACAGTGTATCACCTCGTGCCGGGGGAGCGGGTCCTGTCACGCTCCTTTGAATCCATGCATACTATCCTCCCCAGAATGATTCTAGGGTGGTCTGTCTGGCTCTCGTTGCAAACCATGAGTTTCGAAGGGAAGTTGGGGAGGACACTCTAGGGGAGGCGTGTTCTATAGCCTCGCTCAAGGAGTCGAACACCCTGGGGTTGGTCTTCATCGCGTTCCTCATTGTCTCTCTAATCAACCATACACCTACTGGTGCCCAGTAACCCGGACCGATATCTCTCCAAACTAAGCATGCACCAGATCTTCCGATTTTCTCCATGTGCTCCAAGACTGCAAGTCTCGCAGAGTAGTATGCCCCCGTGATTGAGCTCGCGTATTCTGTTCTTGGTTCGATTTCCTCTCTGTCTTCCAGTACACTACCTGAACCTGCCCAAACTGAGCCTTGGCACCATGCTTCCATCATTTGGAAGGCCCATGGTCCTGGTGACAGGATTACTTGGAATCTATTGTCTAGGTATGTTGCTTCGAAAACCATAAACTTGTCAATTGAAGGTAGTTTTCTGACTCTCTCCCATCTACGCTTTGAGATAATGTCGTCAGTGGCTGTGATCCCCCATCTTGTAGGGACGAGCCTTCTTTTTCCTTCCTTTCCCAATAGGCCGGAGGAAAGCATCCTTGACACCTGTGCCTCCCCTATTCCAGAATCTGTGAGCTCCTCCATTGCTTCGTTTGCAAGCATATCTGTCTCGCCAGCTATTGAGTCAACCTTTCTGGGTATTGATGCGTGGCCGACAACCTCAGCGCTAACTATTCCTCCAGAGGGGCCGGTGGGTGTGCTCATTGAGTCGAAGGAAGGCGTCCCTCCAATCGTTACGGGCCTTTCGAAGTCCATCTCTATGTCTACCATACTTGATGACATAGCCAACAACTGTGTAGATTCAAGAATACTGTCTGGTGACCTAGGGCTAGAGATTGCCATTTTTCGTCGGCCGGATACTAGGTTCGAATGCCTTGTAGCCACTTCCTCGAGAGGTTTGCCGAATAGTTCGGCTGGGTCTCCGCTGACAATGGAAGAATTCTCGGAATCTGGGGCCCACGAAGCAGTTGGCCCGGCTGTAACATTGGGGTAGCCGAATCTACCAACGAAGAGGGTTGGGGGGCTCGGTCCCGATATCTCATTGAGGGATGCGCTCTCTTCATTTGGTAGCCTCTTCCTTACCTCTTCAAGAAGAGGGCAGGGGTTGATTCCGCATGATGCCTTAGTCCCCCTGCATTCGATGCACTCCGGGAACATGATTCGGAAGCGAAATCGGGCGCACTTAGGGTTACTGCATCAGAACAGCCAGAGAGCGTCAATCGTCTCCCCCTCTTTGGAGTCTGTCCCAGGAGGAAGAAGGGACAGGCCATTGTGAGCAACCATGCTGTGTATGTTTCCACTTCCTTGGTGAGTACTGGTAGATCCCACTAGCGACTCTCCCTCCTGTCTAATTGATATCCTCCTCATGCATAGTTTTCCAGGGGCGCCTTTGAGGGGTTCCTGCATAATCACCCTGACTCTGTTTGACAATCTGGGACCCATTGCCTGATCTGCCTCCATACACCTGGATATCCACTCGGAAACCAGGACTGTGAAAACTACATGACTGCTTACGGGATTTCCTGGCAGGCCAAAAATTGGGGTTCCTTTCCATGTCCCGAAGAGCGGAGGGCCCCCTGGCCTCATCATTACTCTCCAGAAGCCGACTTCCCCCTCATCCTCCATTATGGAACGAACTATGTCCCACTTCCCCATACTAACTCCCCCGCTGGTGATTATGGCGTCGCATGACTTAGCGGCTTCATCGAGGGTGTCCCTGAGCAGTTCGATGGTGTCCTGGATTAACTCGAACCTTTCGGGGGCCCCTCCCATCTTTCTGATCATGGCGGCAATTCCATACGTGTTAGACTCGAAAATCTCTGCTTCGCCTAGAGTCTCTCCGGGGGGTACGAGTTCGTCACCAACCGCAATCACAGCGATCTTCGGTTTGGAAACCACCTCCACCTCGCTGTGTCCCATGGTGGCGGCAAGGGAAACTGCTGCTGGCGTTAGCAATGTGCCGGCCAGTAGTGCTGTGACGCCTCTCTCAAGGTTCTCTCCTTTCTTCCGAATGTAATCGGGCCTCGCTGGTCCGTTGATTGTGACGCTTTCTCCCTCTTCTGTCGAGTCTTCGATCATGACTATCGCATCGGCCCCTTCTGGAAGGGGCGCCCCTGTCATGATGCTGCAGGCCTCCCCCTTGCCTACGGTGGTAGTTGTGCTAGATCCCGCCTGACTGGTGCCCACAATCCTCAGTACGGTGCCTGTGTCGTTGCAATCGTCTTTCCTTACGGCCCAGCCGTCCATGGCTGAGTTGTCGAACCTGGGGTCGTCCACCTTAGATGCTAGATCCCGCGCAAGGAGCCTTCCCGCGGCGTCCTCAAGCCCAATCAGCTCTGTCTTTCTGTGAAATGGAGACTCGAGGGCTATTTCCAAGGCCCGTTCCAGTGAAACACCCTTCTCCATGGACTGCCAGAAACGGTGGAGTTGAAGTGTCCTTCCCAAAGCGGTACTTGTGGTTTCCACTGAGTTGGTGTTCGTCATCATCGCCCTTTTTGGAGTGGCTGCTCTTTACTCTTCGGTCGGTCTAGGGGGGGCTTCTGGATACCTGGCGGTTCTTTCTTTGACGTCTTACGCGGCGACTGAGGCGGTTTGGCTCAAGCAGTATGCTTGGTCGCTCAACATAATTGTCGCTGGAGTTGCCTTCTGGCACTACCACAATTCCGGATTTCACGTCAGGGGGTTGTCCGTTCCGTTCATCTCAGCAAGCGTCCCGATGGCTGCACTAGGAGGTTTCATGCTTGTAGAGGGGGATGCGTATGACGTATTGCTCGCAACGGCCTTGGTCGTTGCTGCGTGGAGGTTGGTTTCCAGCGACGCAGGGGTGAGCGATGCGGTTCGCCCTAGTTTTACCAAGGCAGCTGCTGTTGGAGGGGTAATTGGCCTGGCTAGCGGGGTGATTGGCATTGGGGGCGGCATCTTCCTGCTTCCTGTCCTGGTGATTGGGGGATGGGCCACTTCGAAGGAGGCTGCTGCAACTACGTCACTGTTCGTTTGGTTGAATTCACTGTCAGGTCTAGTCGGCGCTTGGCTGGCTGGCAGGCTAGATCCTGATCCTGTCCTGCTGATGCCTTTCTCTGCGGCGGTGCTTGTCGGCGGGGTGATTGGCTCAAGGTATGGATCTCGGGTTTCCTCTCAGAGAGGCGTCAGGGGGATTCTGGTTGCAGTGCTCCTTCTCGGAGCCTCTAAGAGGGTCTTAGGAATAATTGGATAATCCGGTAAGAACTACAGTGATTAGGCATCCATTAGGTGCTTGACTGCGTTGTGGAAAATCGCCATTCCCTCGCCCTCCCCGTGCGTGGTTTCCTCCCTAGTCCAAGTGGCGCCTAGCCATGTGGAGTGGTTTGCCTCTGGGTGTGGCATCAGGCCGAAAACGAGTCCGGAGGGGTCGCATACGCCAGCCACGTTCCTCCAGCTCTGGTTGGGTGAGATTGGGTATGGAAGTGTCTCGTCGCCGGCACTGGGGTATGCGGTGGAAGGGTCAACGTACCGTGCGACCAACTGGCCTGACTCGGCCCACTTGTCCATCAAAGTGCTGTCATCTGTGACGAACTTGCCCTCCCCGTGCCTCACTGGAACCCTGATTCTCTCAATGCCCCTGGTCCATATGCACGGGCTATCTGGATCGAATTCGAGAGTCGCCCACCTGTTCTCATAGTGGCCGCTGTCATTGAGGGCGAGGGATGCGTCCTGGGTGAGGGAGACTTCCTCGTCTCCCGGTAGCAGTCCCATCTTGACCAGTACCTGGAAGCCGTTACATATCCCGATCACTGGCTTCCCTGCCTTTACGAACTCCCTGACCTGGTCCCTCAAGCCAAACCTCAATCTGTTTCCGAGCAATCTACCACTACCGAGGTGGTCACCGAAAGAGAAGCCCCCCGGAATTGCAAGAATCTGAAATTCGGATAGTCGGGAGTCCCCGTTGACTAGTCGGTTAACGTGTAGCCTTTCTGCATAGGCCCCCGCCATTTCGAAGGCTGCCGCTGTCTCTGTCTCGCAGTTTATTCCGAAACCATACAGAACCGCTACCCTGGGAGTCATCGTAATCCACCCCCATGTAGGGTGCCCTTCCAGAACCCTCTCAGTTCGGACATGGATGCAGACAGCAGATCATCGGTGCCTCTGGTGACTGTGATGTCATCTCCCTCGCAGACTTCTCCCAAAAAGTGACAGGAAATTCCCGCCATCGCTCGCTCGAAAGGCACCCTATCCTCTGGCCTCACACTGACCAGGATTCGCCCGAGGCTTTCCCCAAACAATGCGCCCCAGGCATCCAGGTCCTCGCAATCGGACCAGATTGGCGAGGTGTCCAATGTCGCGCCAGAGTCAGAGCCGAAGCAGCACTCTGCTACGGCGACTGCCAGGCCCCCGTCACTGCAGTCATGAGCGCTGGCAACGAGGTCGTCGGTCATCGCTGAGGTCAGGGCCCTGTAAGCGGCCATGTTCCTCTCCGGGTCTATCTCGGGGACCTTGCCGCCAATGCCCCCGCTCCCCTCCTCACGCAGCATGTAAGAGACCTCGCTGGCCCCCAGTTCCTGATGGGTCTCTCCGACCAAGAATATCAGGTCTCCCGGACTCTTGAAATCCGAAGAGACGGCCTTTCGCACATCTGAATGGTTTCCCAGAAGGCTGAACAGAAGGGTCGGTGGGACGCTTATCTTCTCGCCTCCCATCATCGCGTCGTTCTTCATCGAGTCCTTGCCGCTAATGCATGGAAGTCGGTATGCTCGGCACACCTCATCAAGGGCTCTGTTTGCCCTGACCAACTGTGCTAGCTTGTACCTCCCGTCCGGGGTCTTTCGGGACTCAATGGGGTCCGGCCAGCAGAAGTTGTCGAGGCCGGCGATCATATCCAGATCCACCCCCACGCAGACTGCGTTTCGAAGGGCCTCGTCCACCGATGCCGCTGCCATTGCATATGCATCTATGTCAGAATAACGGGGCGCTATGCCATTGGAAACCACAAGGCCTTGGGTCCCTCCCTGGATTGGAGCGATGACTGCAGCATCACCCGGAGCGTCGTGATTTGCCCCGCAGAATGGCTTGATTACGCTCTGTGCAATTACTTCATGATCGTAAGAGCGCACCCACCACTCCTTGCTGGCTACGTTGGGCCTTGCAATCAGTCGGCCCAGTGCGTTCCCCATCCCGTCGGCGTCTAGCTCGGGTGTCTCGACGGGTGAGTTCTCCGGGGGTTTCCACTCAGAGTCAAGGCTTAGCTGGGGGCATCCATCATGCAAGAATTGGATGGGTATGTGGGCAACTGGGGTTTCGCCGTGCCTGACTGCGAAAGCTCCTGAATCGGTAAATGTGCCAACTGCGGTAGCCTCGACCTCGTGGAGCGCGGCCAAGGATTCGAACCGCTCCGAGTCCTCCGGCCGAACTCCTACCGTCATCCTCTCTTGGGATTCTGAAACTAGTATCTCCCATGACGATAGCCCTGCCTGCTTCAGGGGTACCTTACCGAGATCCAGGTCGGCGCCCCCAGTTAGCTCTGCCATTTCACCTACGCTACTGGAGAGTCCTCCGGCCCCATTGTCAGTGATTACCTGGATGAGTCCAGCGTCCCTTGCTTCGATTATCATATCTAGCATCTTCTTCTGCGTAATCGGATCGCCAATCTGCACTGCCGAACTGGGGCTGTCCTCGGTGAGCTCCAGGCTAGAGAAGGTAGCACCGTGGATGCCATCGCTTCCGACCCTCCCTCCGACCATGTATACCACATCGCCGGGCTCTGGCGTCTTCACATGGGACTCCCGTCCGTCCTCTAGGACTCTGGGCATTATCCCAACTGTACCACAGAATACCAGAGGCTTCCCAATGTATCTTTCATCGAACACAATAGCCCCGTTAACGGTGGGAATCCCTGACTCGTTTCCTCCTGACCTGACTCCCGAGTGTACGCCTCTGAAGACTCTGGAGGGGTGGAAGAGCCCCTCGGGGATGCTGCCAGAATAGTCCGGAGGGCCGAAGCAGAAGACATCGGTATTGGCTATCGGCCTCGCACCCAGCCCGGTTCCAAGAATATCCCTATTGACTCCGACAATCCCGGTTATTGCCCCTCCGTATGGATCGAGTGCGCTTGGGCTGTTGTGCGTCTCGGCCTTGATGCAAACGCTCCATTCATCGTTCCACGAGATTACGCCTGAGTTGTCGTGGAAGATGCTGAGCAGCCAGTCTACCTCCTCTTGCATGTCTAGTGTTGGCTGCATGATGTGAGTCCTAAACAGAGAGTTGATTGTGCTGTCCTCTCCGCTCTCTATGTCTACGTGCCGAATTTTGGCTGCGAAAATCTTGTGCGAGCAGTGCTCCGACCAAGTCTGGGCGAGGCACTCCAATTCGGCATCTGTCGGCCTGTCGGGGGGGAGGCCTGCCGCGGCTCTGGAATGCTGGACCTCTGGATCCCTGAAGTGGCGTTGAATTGCGTGCATCTCATCTAGGTTCAGAGCTAGAAGTCCCTTCTGGCTAATATCGATTAGTTCGTTGTCCGAAACTTCCAGGTTCACGCTCGTTGGTGGATGGAATTCCGCTTCCGGCCTCGAGGGGAACTCCAGTGTAGGCCATTCCGCTCTTGAGCAGTCTTCCCTTCCTGCGACAGAGGCCCTCTCGATCATTGGGTTGTGGATGGAGGATGCCAGTTTCTCTGGTGTGACGTCCTTTGGCACGCCCCAGAATGCATAGGTTCGGAAGGTAGCGACCAATGCAGATTCGTGTGAGGGGAAGAGTGTGGATAGGCCGTCTAGGGCGGCTTGACCGGGGTTGTCGGTCACGCCTGGTTTGTACCCTACTTGGATCGCTGCATCGGGAGTCGTGGGGAAGCTATCCAAGAGTCTGGAGTTGGATGTCCCGAGTTCAATAACTGGATCTGCGAACAGGTCGTAGACTAGTGAGTCGGCTTCCGATTCGGAGAGGTCGGCTCTAACTTGGTATCCTAGAATTACTCTTACGGATTCGACCTGGATGGCATGATCAGCGAATAGCATCGAACGAATGCTATCGCCCCTAGAATCTGGTAGACCCTCCAGATCCCTCGTGGTTACTTCGAAAGTCCAAGTTTGGGTTTGGGGTGGCATGTTCGAACACCTATGCTATTGCAGACTCGCTCAATTTCCAGCCCACCCATGCAGCAAGCGGTGCAAGTAGGTTTAGTGCTACGTATATCCCTGCTGCGCTAGTGCTTCCTGCCTGAAGAAGTCTGGTGGTCTCTAGGCCGAAGGCGGACATTGTAGTGAATCCTCCCAGAACGCCAGTTCCGAGGAATAGGGCGGTGTTGGTTTGCATAGCCGATGCCATCACCACGCCCAAAAGGAAGGCTCCAAGAAGGTTCACAGCGATGGTTGCCCATGGGACCTCGGCGTCGTTACTGGGCATTAGTTCGTATACCCCCCACCGAGCAATCGACCCAAATGCCCCACCGATGCCCACCAGAAAGGCTGGATGCATGGTGAGGGCGGGAACTGACGGGGCTTCATGTTTCTGAGAGGAGGAAAGGCTTGACATACAGGCCGGTCCGGGGATGCATGATGGAGCCCGAGGCCGCGTGGGGGCCCAGATGGGTCAACTGCGTTCATCCGATTTCTCTCCAATACATGGAAATTGCCACTCAGAAGAGGTCGCTCGTCGTTCTGGCCGCGGACTTGCCGAATGTGGAAGAGGTTGTTGAGCTAATCGCCGAAGTGGGTCAGTACATTACAGCAGTAAAGACCCATGTTGATGCAATTGAAGGGTTTTCTAAGGATAGTTGGGAAAGCGTCGTACAAGAGGCAAGAAAGCAGGGAGTTCTAGTTTTTGAAGACCGGAAGTTCGCTGACATAGGAAGGGTAGTACAGACTCAGATGGGAGGGTTGTACAACATACGAGCATGGGCCGACATAGTGACCTCGCACTCAATCAGCGGACCGGACGTAGTGGACGGTATTGCTGCGGCTTGGGAGGCCGAGGAAAGAGTTGGTGGAGTTCTACTATTAGCACAGATGTCGAGTCGGGAGAACCTTCTGAAAGATGGCTACACAAAGGAGACCCTTGCTATCGGAAGAGGGTCGCCACATGTAATGGGCTTCATAGGAAACGGGAGTTCCTCGAAGGATGTTTCCGCGCTGAGAGAGTTAGCTGGCGAAGAGAGGATGATTTGGACCCCTGGAGTAAGTCTATCGGCAGAGGAGGGGGTCCTTGGCCAGAGGTATGGGAATCCATCAGATGCGATTCGGGCGGGCTCTGATGCAATAATCGTGGGTTCTGGAATACACGGATCAAGCTCTCCTTTGGAGGCTGCCAAGGAGTTCGCAGAGGCCTCGTGGGAAGCCCTATTGGAGAGGTAGCCATGGTTAGCCAAGGGCTAGTCGAATGGGGTTGCGCCGCACTTGTGGTAGTCTCTGGACTATGGTACATTTCCTATGAGGTGTTCAAGCGTTGGACGGTTGGGCTCAGGCTAACAGCGCGCGACGAGAGCCTGCTAGACGAGGGTTTTGTGGCCGTGGAGACGCTTACGGACGCCCCCGAAGGGAGTCATATCGTTGAGGGGCTTCCTGCCGAGATTATTTCGAATGACTAATATCAATTTGAAATCTTGGTATCTACTGCAGTGGGCTCTGGAAACCCCTCAGGGATGGGTGGAGGTCCCCCGGGTGGGGTCGGTGGTAGGGGCGGAAGCGTCTCATTGGGGGGAATTGGGGGTTTCTCGGTAATCTCATCTATATCGGGATACAGTTCGTCTAAATCCGCAAGGCCCGGCGCATCGGGGATGGGCCCGTTCATCAAGACCCAATTCTGATCGAAGTCGGATTGGGTTAGCGGGGTGGTAAGTACTGCTACAGCACCCGCGGAGTATGAGGCATCCACGGCCTTCTGCAGCCGGCTTCGGCTCGTAACAAAGACGATTCTGGCCTGGGGGTCGCTTTCCCTCATCTCCAATGCCGCAATATGGCCGTCGAGAGTGGGGATGTTCAGGCCCATGAAAACCATCGATGGTTTCATTCTGACGTACTCGTCAACTGCTTTGTCGCCATCGCCGCAAATTGTTGACTCCCATCCCCTTGTCTGGAGTATCGATCGTATCCTTTTTGCTGTGACGTCGCTCCCATGAACGATTAGTGCCGTACGCTTGTCCGCAGCCTCCATCTGGTGCTGCACAGGGGCGGCGACTCATGAACGGAGTGGTTGCAATGGCTCAAAGGATAGTGTCCAAGAGCCATGTTGGGTCGAATGGTTCCAAGTCATCATATCCTTGGCCAATGCCGGCTAGGACAATAGGCCTCCCGGTAGAGTGGGCGATTGACAGGGCTGCTCCGCCCCTTGCATCTGTGTCGAGTTTGCACAGTGCCGCCCCGTCGAATGAAAGCATCCGCTGAAACTCTACTGATTGAGTTACGGCGTCGTTTCCAGCAAGTGCATCCGCCACGAAAATGACCAAGTGTGGTTGGGTAACTCTGTGGACCTTGCGTAACTCCTCCATCAAATTCGACTTGTTCTGCATCCTTCCCGCCGTATCAATGATTACCACATCCTCCCCCCTGGCTTTGGCACTCTCAATTGCATCCCTAGCCACCGCAGCCGAGTCGCCTCCCCTCTGACTCTTGACGCAGCGCACGCCAATCCTCTCTGCATGAGTATCAAGTTGATCTATCGCCCCGGCTCTGAAGGTGTCTGCCGCGGCCAGAACCACGCTAAATCCATTGTCCGTGAGCCTCTTGGCGATTTTTGCAGATGTGGTAGTCTTACCTGTTCCGTTTACTCCCACCATCATCACGACTACTGGGGTGTCCTGAGCAAGCAGTTCAGAGATTGTCTGGTCGAAGTCCCAGTATCCGGCCCTCAGGAGAGAAAGAAGGGCGCCCCTGAGGGCCGTCTCAATTACCTCTTTGAGTGGCTTTTGTCTTGTTACTCGGGAGCCAACCAAATGGTCTCTGAGGTTTGAGGTTAGTTCGGTAGCTGTTTCATGCCCAATATCTGCAGACATAAGATCCTCCTCCAATTCGTCCAGAATAGACTCCAGAACGGGGCCTCCGCTGATTATCATCCCTCCGATTTCTGTCCTATCCTCTCCGAAATCTATCTCGAATGGTGCGTGCTCCATCTTGACTAGGGCCTTTCCTGTGGTCGAAACTAACGCCCCAGGAGGAGTTTTGTAAGGCTCGGGATCTGGGTCTGGGCTCGCCTTGGCTCTTGCAGCAAGTTTCCTCTCCCTGGAGGAGATGGGTTTAGAGAAGGGGTCCTCTATCTCTTCGTCCGCCTCTTCCCATACGGGAGGCGATTGTTCTGCGGGGGGCGTGAATTCCTCCCTTTTTTCTGTGGCGTCTCTTTTCGCCTTCTCCCTAAAGGCGATTGCCCGTTCGGCCTCAGCGCTTCCTTCCTCGGCGGTGATTCCGGACTCCTCTTCCGCTTCCACTATTTTGCGCCTGAAACGATCGAATAGCCCCATCCCAATTCCTCAGTCGTCTAGGGTAAGTTCAGTACCCCTCTTTCTTCGTCTCTTTTTCTGGGGCTTTGGTTGCTCTTGGGTTCTGTCGGTTTTTGGTTCCTGGTCTTCGGGTTGAATGCCCTCTACAGCCTCGTTGAATCGATTGGCCAGGACGACTACCTGTGATTCCAATTCGTCGTATTCTTTCCTGATGGTTTCCATAATTGAACGGAGCTCTTCGTTTCTCTTGGATAGGATATCCTTGGCTTCACCCCTCGTCCTTTCGGCTTGAATGCGGCTTCCAACATCGACGACTGCTCCCGCATCGGAAGGAATGTCGGCAATCAGCTGAACACCCGCGCCGAGGGGGAGCATGACGCCCTCTGCACCATCATCGGATATCGCAGAGAGAGCCTCTATGGCATGGTCTTGCTCGGTCTTTATCCCCTCCAAACTTCGAAGTTGCTGCTCAAGCGCCTGCAGACGCTCCCTATTCACTTCAACTAGCTGGGCAATTCGCTGAAGCTCCCCGCTGTCCAGTGTGCTCATTGAATATTGGGAGGAGTGGGTTCGCAATGAAGGCGTCGCTCCTAGAGATTGGGCTAGTATCTACCTAATCGGGGGTGGGCGATTGTCGCCTCCCTCGGGGCTAGGGAACAGCATCACTATCCCAGACAATGAGACGATTAATGAAAGTGCCAAGGCTCCGAAGAATTTGCTTGCAAGTTGTGACCTGGAGGCGTCGAGTTCGGAGCACCGTCCAGCGTCAGGCGTTGAGATGTTGCCAGAAATAGCGCGATACTGCAAATCGCACTCCTGCTCATACTCCCTCTCTGCCTGATCATGGGAACTCATGAGATTGCTAACGGATGGTACGAGAAGTATCGATATCGCGATTAGTGCTATTCCTTTGGAGGAATCGTTGAGTTGGGGCATCTATTCCCCATCCCAAATTCCCTCTTGTACCATGAATTCCATCACGCGTTTGGAAACGTTGGCCCTATCGCCCCCGCGTACCCCCGTTGCTGAAACCTGAAAGACCTCGGGAGGGATGTCTTTTGCC
>LULT01000054.1_pt1 | contig 17398 bp, 18 predicted proteins | sample 728141 | NCBI WGS metagenome assembly LULT01 (sample SAMN03860282, study PRJNA289734) | marine metagenome | biome: seawater column; feature: ocean; material: water; isolation source: Red Sea water column Station 108 - depth 100m | place: Saudi Arabia: Red Sea | collected 2011-10-15 | depth 100 m | reverse complement strand
TTTCAGAAGCTTCTTTCAAACGAGTAGTAGAATCCATCTCATCTTGAAGATAAGAATCAACATATTGACCTGTAATAGCATGCACTCTTCGCACTCCAGCTGCAATTGCCTTATCTTGAGTTATCATAAATTTGCTAATTTTTCCAGTAGATGAAACATGTGTTCCGCCACACAATTCTTTCGAAAAAGAACCCATAGTCAATACCCTAACTTTTTCTCCATACTTTTCACCGAATAAAGCAGTAGCTCCTTCTTTTTTTGCTTCTTCTAAAGTTTTTATTTCTGTTGTTACTGGGATATTTTCAGCAATCTTATCGTTAACAAGCAAATCAATTGCTTCCATGTCATTTTTAGCAAGCTTGTTAGGATGCGTAAAATCAAATCTTAAATAATTTGGACCAACAAGCGATCCTGCCTGACTAATATGAGAACCAAGAATATCTTTTAATGCTTGATGCAATAAATGTGTGGCGGAATGGTTCGATTTAATATCTTCTCTTCGTGAAGCATCAATTTTACAATCAACATTCATGTCTTCACTTAGCGCGCCTTTTTGTAAATCACAAATATGAATGATAGAATCACCGCTTTTTTGTGTATCAAGCACATTTAAAGAAAAATCTTTGTTTTGTATAGAGCCCGAATCACCAACTTGTCCTCCAGATTCTGCATAAAAAGGAGTCTTATCTAAAACAATAAAAATCTGATCATCTTCATTTGCCCACTTCATTATTTTGCTTTGACTTTCTTCTGAATCATAGCCAATAAATTCTGAATGGCTTCCATCATTATCTAAAATCCATTTAACATTACTTTTATCAAAAGTAAATTTTTGACTACTTTTTGCGAGATCTTTCTGCTTCTGCATTGCTTCATCAAAACCTTTTTTATCAACAGTCATTCCTTTTTCTTCTGCCATTAATTCTGTTAAATCGAAAGGGAATCCATAAGTGTCATACAGCTTAAATGCATCGGAACCGCTTATAATTTTAGAAGAGTTTTTTATAATTTTTTCAAATTGAATCACTCCCCTTTCAAGAGTAAGAAGAAAAGATTCTTCTTCGCTTAATATTGTTTGTTCTATATGTTCTTGTTTTGTTGTCAGTTCAGAATAAGAATCAGACATCGTAGACACAACTGATTGAACTAATTTGTATAGAATTGGTTCTTTAATATCAAGATTCATTACAAATTTAGATGCTCTTCTTAAAACTCTTCTTACAACATAGCCTCTACCTTCATTTGATGGCAATACTCCATCAGCTATAGCAAATGATAGCATTCTAATATGATCGCATATAACATTATATGTCACTTCATTATCAGCATATTTTGTTTTTGATATTCTTTCTAAATCTGATATAGTTTTTGAAAATAAATCCGTTTTGTAATTTGAATTCTTGCCTTGAAGAACAGAGCAAATTCTTTCTAGCCCAGCTCCAGTATCAACATGTTTCTTAGGTAAATCTTCAAGCGTACCATCTTTTAGTCTATTGTTCTGAATAAAAACTAAATTCCAAAGCTCCCAGTAATCAGAAGAGTGATTTACATGGCTTGCATCTTGATTGTCAACCTCATCCCCAACATAGTAATGTATTTCAGAACAAGGACCGCAAGGTTCCCAAAAATTATCCTCTGCACCTGATTTTACAATCCTATTTTTATCAATATCAGTCTCTGTAGCCCACAAATTATATGCTTCATCATCATCTTCAAAGACTGTAACCCATAAACGGTTCTTATCCAATTCCCAAACATCCGTAAATAACTCCCAAGACCATTGAATTGCTTCTTTTTTATAATAATCTCCAAAAGACCAATTTCCTAACATTTCAAAAAATGTGTGGTGAAAACCATCTCTTCCTACTTCTTCCAAGTCGTTATGTTTTCCACTAACTCTAATACATTTTTGACTATTCACAGCTCGCAAGTATTTTGGATCTTCTGATCCAAGGAAAATTGACTTAAACTGGTTCATTCCAGCATTTGTAAAAAGTAGAGATTTGTCACCATGAGGAAGAACAGGCGCACTTTCAACATGATGATGTTCTTTATCTTCAAAAAATTTTATAAATGATTGTCTAATTTCTTTACTGTTCATTTGTAGGTTATTTTAAAGAATCTAAACAAATAATATATTCATTATTATCAAAAATATTAGGTAATATAATTCTCATAAAAACGTTATAAATTATTATTATGCTTAGATTAATATTAGCCTGCTTTTTAATTTCTTCTGCATTCGCACAAGATAATAAGATTACTCAATTAGACATTGATTCTAGAGATAATGGAACAATTGTAAAATTAAAATCAACAAAAAAAGTAGATTTAAAAAATGTTACAGCTTGGTATTCATCCGAATGGTTTTATCTAACAATCTATGATGCAAAAAGCGATAGTACAAAATTGTCTAATACACCATTAAGCAAAATCGTAAAAAAAATTGAAGTTGCCAACAGCGATGAATCTACACAGATTGCATTAAAAGTTAATGAATCAATTGAATCATTTGAAATTATGTCACCATCAAAAAAAGAAGTGTCATTTATTCTGCGTTTTCCTCAAGAAGAAATCAAAAGTGAATTATCTAATAATGATTTAGAAGAACTTATAGAAGTTGACGAAGTAAAATCTAGTAAAGAATCTTTAGCAATCGGAGAAATGAGTAGAGCAAGTAAATTTATGCCTTTTATAGGTTTAGTCGTTGCTGCAAGCGATATCACTAATCCAGCTGTCTTTCTTGGTGGGACTTTAATTAGCCTATTAAGTTTATTTTTATAGATTAGAAAATCTATCAGTATACTCTAAAATCTTATTTTTTATTCCATCTTCAAAGATAGAATGTCCAGCATCTGGGATGATATGCAAGTCTGCTTCTGGCCATGCTTTGTGTAAATCCCATGCTTGTATTACTGGACAAACAATATCGTACCTTCCATGAATAATTACTCCAGGAATATGTTTAATTTTATGCATGTTCTCTATAAGGTGATTGTCAGAATCAAACCAACAATTATTCATAAAATAATGACATTCAATCCTTGCAAATGCTTCAGCAAACTTATCATCTGAGAAATCAGAAATAAAATTTTCATCCTCCAATAATTTAACAGTACTTCCTTCCCATGTGCTCCATGCTTTCGCTGCTTCAATTTTTTTTGAATGATCTTCGCCAGTTAAAATCTCATAATAAGCCTGCATTAAATTATCTCTTTTTTCAACAGGAATAGGCTCTAAAAAAGATTCCCATCTATCTGGAAAAATATTACTAGCTCCTTCTTGATAAAACCAATCTAATTCTTTTTTTCGCACTAAAAAGATACCTCTTAAAATCAGACCCTTGCATGAATCAGGATACGTTTGGCTATAAGCTAATGATAACGTGCTTCCCCAACTTCCCCCAAACACAACCCATTTATCAATAGAAAGATGATTACGAATTTTTTCAATATCGCTAACTAAGTCCCAGGTAGTATTTTCTTCTAACTCTGCAAAGGGAGTGCTTTTACCACACCCGCGCTGATCAAACATAATAATGCGCCACTTTTCAGGATCGAAGTATCTTCTATATTTTGGATCAACGCCTCCTCCAGGACCGCCATGTAAGAATATGACTGGTTTACCATTTTTATTACCTGACTCTTCCACATATATAGTATGCAAATCAGATACCGGCAAACTGAAGGTATTAAAAGGTTCAATATTTGGAAATAATTCCATAGTAAAATTTAATAATTTATCCTAATATTACGCTCGTAAAACATTGTTATGAATATTGGTGTACTAAAAGAAACAAAATCGCTTGAAAAAAGAGTTGGCATTATTCCTTCTACTGTTAAAGACTTAACAGAAAAAGGCTACTCTTTCTTTATAGAGAAAGATGCAGGTCATTCTTCGCACTATTCAGATCAATCGTTTATAGATGCTGGTGCAAAAATAGTTGAAAGAAATGAAGCATTTGGTTGTGATATAGTTGTAAAAGTTAATACGCCAACAGAAGATGAAATTGGATTATTAAATTCAAATTCTCTTTTAATCTCATTGTTTCAAACAATTAAAGATATCGACTTAGTTAAAAAATTAAAAGATAAGCAAGTATCTGCATTCTCATTAAATCTTCTTCCAAGAACTACTCTAGCACAAAAAATGGATATTCTAAGTTCTCAAGCAAATATTGCAGGATACAAAGCTGTGTTAATAGGATCAGATCATATTGAAAAATATATGCCATTATTAATGACAGCTGCTGGAACAATTTCTCCAGCAAAAACATTGGTTATTGGTGCAGGAGTTGCTGGATTGCAGGCAATTGCAACTGCAAAAAGACTTGGAGCACAAGTAGAAGCTTTTGATGTAAGACCTGAAGTAAAAGAACAGGTAGAAAGTTTAGGTGCAAAATTTGTAGAAGTAGAAAGTGATGGAGATGATGGTGTGGGATCAGGTGGATATGCCAAAGAAACAAGTGAAGAATATAAGAAGCGCCAACAAGAATTAATGCAAGATAGAATATCAAAATCTGATTTAGTAATTACAACGGCTTTAATTCCAAATAGACCTGCACCTGTTCTAATACCTACCAACATGGTTAACTTAATGAAGTCTGGGTCAGTTATTATGGACTTAGCAGCTGAAAATGGTGGAAATTGTGAATTAACTAAACCTGATGAATTAGTAAATCATAATGGCGTTTTAATTGATGGAAACACAAATTTACCAAGTACAATGGCAACACATGCTAGTCAATTATTCTCAAAAAATGTTCAAGCAATTATTGAACATTGCCATGGTGAAGAAGGATTTAAATTAGATAAAGAAGATGAAATTATTGATGGTATGCTTTTTATTGAAAAAGGTGAAATTAGACATGAACCAACTAAAGAGGCATTGTAATGGATGTTAATTTAATAACAATTTTTATTTTGGCGATATTTGTCGGGAATGAAGTAATAAATAAAGTTCCTCCTACCCTTCATACTCCACTAATGTCTGGTTCAAATGCAATTTCAGGAATTGCAATTGTTGGTGCTTTATTGGCAATTAGTACTGATGGTCAAATTAGCACTTATCTTGGATTGGCTGCACTGATTTGTGCAACAATTAATGTTGTAGGTGGATTTTTAGTAACTGATAGAATGTTAAAAATGTTTAAAAAGAAATGAATTTATTTTATCTCATATCAGCTGTTTGTTTTATTTTAGGATTAAAACGTCTTTCACATCCTAAGACTGCTAGAAGTGGTAATTTCCTAGCAGCACTTGGTATGTTAATTGCTATTGCTGCCACACTGGCTTCTTCTGATGTATTAGATTTGCAATTAATTGCAATCGGAATTGGAACTGGAGCTGTCATTGGTCTATTATTTGCAACTAGAGTTCAAATGACAGAAATGCCTCAAATGGTTGCAATCTTTAATGGTTTAGGTGGAGCTGCATCTGCTTTAGTGGCATCTTCTGAATTTTTCAAGATAGATGACTTAAGTTTTATTATTTGTCTTAGTGTGTTTATTGGAACTTTAACTTTTTCTGGAAGCTTTATTGCATTTGGAAAATTACAAGGAATAGTTTCTGGTAGAGCCGTTACTTTTAAAGGACAGCAATTACTGAATGCTTTGATTTTTGCTGCTATTGTAATTTTAATTTCTGTTAATAATCTAGAAGTAATGTCGGCTTATAATATTTTTTATTTAGTTGTAATCTTGGCATTTATATTAGGTATAGGATTAACAATACCAATTGGTGGCGCAGATATGCCTGTTGTTATATCATTGCTGAATTCTTATTCAGGAATTGCTGCAGCTGCTACAGGATTTCTAATTGATAACCAAGCTCTTATTATTAGTGGATCTCTAGTTGGTGCGTCTGGTCTAATCTTAACGAACATTATGTGTAAAGGCATGAATCGATCTTTAGCTAATGTAATATTTGGTGCTGTTGGAGCTGAAACTTCAGGTGGAAGTTCTGATGGAAAAGAAATGAATATTAAGAGCTATTCAACAACTGAAGCAGCAATGATTCTTGATGCAGCAGAAAAAGTGATTATTGTTCCAGGGTATGGATTAGCTGTTGCACAAGCACAGCATGTAGCGAGAGAAGTTGCTGACAACTTAGAAGCAAAAGGCAAAAAAGTATTATATGCAATTCATCCAGTTGCTGGAAGAATGCCAGGACACATGAATGTATTGCTTGCAGAAGCAAATGTATCTTATGATCTGTTAAAAGACCTAGATGAAATAAATCCTGAATTTGAAGATTGTGATGTAGCATTAATCCTTGGTGCAAATGATGTAGTTAATCCTGCAGCACGACACGATCAATCAAGTCCTATCTACGGTATGCCAATCTTAGATGTTGATAAATCACGTACCGTAATTATCAATAAAAGAAGTATGAATCCTGGATTTGCTGGGGTGCAAAATGAATTATTTGGCTATGACAATTCCATTATGGTATTTGGAGATGCAAAAGATATGCTAAATGATTTATTAAAAGAAATTAAAGAATTATAATTTTTCTCTTTTAAATTTAGGGATGTCATTACCTACCTTATATGAACTCGCTGATGAATTCAAAGATGCTCTAGAAAATCTAACTGACCTTGATGATCAGGCAGTTATAGATACACTCGAATCTCTAGAAGGTGAATTCAAACTTAAAAGTTCTAATGTAGCCAAATATATTAAAAACTTAGAGAATACTCTTGATGGCATGAAAGAAGCTGAATCTAATATGCATCAAAGAAGAACTTCTTTAGAAAAGAAGATTAATCATATGCGTGAATATTTAAAGAATAATTTAGAAAAAAGTGGATTGAAAAAAATTGATGCACCAGATATAAGTATTTCGATACAAAAAAATCCATATAAATTAATCATAACTAATGAAACCGAAATTCCTTCAGATTTTATTGATACAAAAGAAACAAAAACAGTAAATAAGGAAAAGATTAAAGAAGCCCTAAAAAATGGAGAAGAAATACCAGGATGTGAATTAGTGCAAGAAAATCGAATAACCATTAAATAATCATGTTAAGCTACTTTATTAAAAAAAGAATACTATTTTCAAGAATATTTGTTATCTCTATGATTGCTATTATTATTATGAGCGATGAATTTAGAGTTAACACTTTAGATATATCAGATATGCAATCAATAGGATTAAGTATTATAGGGTTTGTTCTTGTAACATTGGGCGGTTTTGGAAGATTATGGGCGTCATTATATGTTGAAGGATTCAAGACAAAGAAACTAATTACAGAAGGGCCATATTCTATGGTAAGAAATCCATTGTATTTCTTTACTGTTGTTATACTATTAGGCTTTTGCTTAGTAGTAAAATCTATCCCAATTGCATTAGCTCTTTTAACAGCTTTTACTGTGCTACATATTCCTGCTATTATCAAAGAAGAAAGAAAATTATTAGCACAACATGATAGCTCCTACAAAAAATACTATGAAAGCACACCAAGATTGATTCCTAATATCTTCAAATATAAACGAACAAAATCAACCGATAGGATTGAAGTCAAAATTGATAAGATTAATCAGGTCATATGGGAGATAATCGGTTATTTTATGCTATATCTAGCAATAGACTTATATATCTTAATATAATTATTCTTTATCATCTGAAGAATCAGATGAAGTGATTTTATCAACAATTTTTTCTAGTGCTCTTTTTCTAGGACCTATTATATCATCAAAAGATCCTTGGGCAGTTTTAAGCTGCTTGCCATGTTTGTCAAATTCTGACAACATATTATCCCATTCCAGGTGAAATTTTTTCATATTATCAATAATTTCTTTTGTAGACTGTTCAACTCTAAAATTTTCTACAGCGCCTTTAAGAATATGAAGTATTGAGTAAAGCTCAGAAGGTCCAACAAATAACATTTTTTTCTTTGATGCATTTTTATACAAATCATCATATTCTTCTCTAACAAAATTTAATACCTGCATATTTGGAACAAATATCATTACAAAATTTATGCCTCCATCATGTTCGATATAATCTTCTCTGGCATCATGGATTTTTTTCAGTATTGCTTTTACATTGGTTTCGAAAGTCTTCTTTGCAGATTCTTCTTCAGGTGAATTAGGGTCGCATTTTATCATTTCCAAATAATTATCGAATGGGAATTTTGAATCAAGATGCACATATGATCCATTGGGAAAATAAAATGTAAAATCTGGTTGAGAATTTCCAAATGATTTTTGTTTATCCCAAAACTTTCCTTCTCCTTCTTTTAATCCAACCCATTCAATAATCCTTTCAACAACATACTCTCCTAAATCTCCTCTAGTTTTATTGGTTGTGAATACTCTTTCAACATTTGTTATTTTTGTAATCATATCTCTATAGTTTTCTGAAGAAGATGTTGATGCTTGTTCAGCTGACTGCTTTAATGCTCCCAAAGACTCTAGAACACTCTTTAAAGTATTATTTGTTTCAGAAAATTGATGATTTAAATCATCTTTTGATAAATGGTCTTGTTGATTTTCAGAAGATGAATCAATGCTTTTCTTTAGATAAAAAACAGATCCGACAACAAGTATAATTAGAATAATTAATAGTATTTCAATCATAATAACTCTTTTTCTTTTAACATATTTACTAAATCATCCTTATGATAATTTACGCTATAAGTTTTAAACTTGTCTTGCTTTAAGTGGAATAAAGTTTGACTACCAACTTTTAATCCATAATAATTTTCAAGAATATAACGATAAAAAGATAGCTGTAATGAATAATGAATAAAATTACAATCATCTAAATGTTGAGTAGAATTTAAAATTCCTTTCTTATTACCAAAAGATTCTTCGCTAATACGCTTATTTGTTTTCCAATCAACTAAATGATACATATCCTGCTCTTTATTATATACTAATAAATCAATCGTGCCAGCAACTTTTAATTCCTCAGAGTAAACAATCACTTCAGAATAAAAAGTGTTGTCTGGATTCTTTTTCTTTTCTTTAAGCCATTCAGCGCCTATACAAGCAAGGCTATTTTTTGGTTCAGTTCCATCCTTTATAAATAATTCTAATTCATTATGGACAATTGTACCTCTTTTAGCGCCTTTTCCCCACTCTTCAATCAATTGTTCAACAGTCATATCGATATATTTTGGATGCTCTTTGATGAGCTTTCTTGCAGTTTTTTCCTGATCAAATTTTCTAAAAAATTTATGGATAAACTCTGTAACACTTGCAAAATCTATATCTGCATTATCTGATAGTTGATAAGTATGACTTTTATGATCAAGCGTTATATCATTCGCAAATAAGGAATTCATTTTTTTAATCTATTCACCCTTCTTCTTGTAATACGTCTTTGTACATATCCTAGTGTCCAACTAATTAGCAAAAGTATTGGTACAATTGCCATCTCTTTTCTTTCAGAAGTAAGAGTAAAATAGAGCAACAAACTTGCTGTACACAATTGTATATAGAATTGGGCAGTATTAATAGATTTAAGTTTGTTCATTAAACACCAAGTAAATCTAATACAAGTCTAATTACTTGGCCTGATGCACCATCTTTTTGAGCATAACTTCTATTTTCAACATGGTATGATGTACCAGCAACATCAAAATGAACCCAAGGAATATCTTCTCTTACAAATGCCTTCAAAAATGCTCCTCCAGCGATTGAACCTGCTTGCCCTGGACTTCCAAGATTCTTTACATCTGCTACATGAGATTTAACTTGATCACAATACTCATCCCATAATGGTAATGGCCATACATGTTCACCTGTATTTTCTGATGAAACTTTGATGTTTTCCATTAGCACTTCATTATTTCCCATAATACCAGTTGCAATCTTTCCTAAAGTGATAACTATTGCACCAGTTAATGTTGCAAAATCAAGCATATATTCTGGATCATAATGTTTGCTAGCATATGACAAAGCGTCCGCTAAAATTAATCTGCCTTCTGCATCCGTATTTAATACCTCAATTGTTTTTCCATTATAAGCAGTTAAAATATCGCCTGGTAACACTGCAGACCCTCCAAGCATATTGTGAGTTGAAGGAACAATAGCAACTACATTCATTTTTGGTTTTAATGTTGCAATAGCATTCATTACACCAAAAACAACTGCTGAACCGCACATATCAAATTTCATTTCATCCATGCGTAAACCTGGTTTTAGTGAAATTCCGCCTGTATCAAAAGTCAATCCTTTCCCTACAAGCATTACAGGTTTTTCTTTTTTAGGACCACCAAAATATTCCATTATAATAAATTTTGGAGGCTCATTTGTTCCTTGTGCTACGGCAGCAAAAGAACCCATGCCCATTTTGGTAAATTTATCTCTATCAAATACAGTTACTTTCATATTGCCTTTTTTACCAACTTCTTTAGCAAAATTTGCTAATCTTGTAGGGGTAGTGATATTCCCTGGATGATTTGCTAAATCTCGAGAATCACATACAGCACTTGCAATTATTGCTCCCTTTTTAGATGCATTTTTATTACACGTTCCCACCATAGTAATATTTTTTAAATGGTAATCTGCTCTTTCATCAGAGAAATAATCAAGAAAACGATAACTCGCTAAAATTAGACCTTCTGAAAATGCTTGGCAATTGTAAGCGTCCATCCCAGAAGAAGGACACTCTACTGCTAAAGAAGCATATTTTTTATCGATAACAAAATTTACAATTGAACCAGCTGCTCGTCTAAAATCTTCAGGTTTTACATCTTTTTTCTTTCCAAGACCAAAAAATAAAACCTTCTCATTTTTATCAAATGAAAATGCTAAATCTCCAACCTTCCCTTTCATCTGGCCGCTGGAAATTGTCCAATGCTTCTCATCTTCAAAAATTCCTTTGGCAATAATATCTGATTTAAGATTCTTGAAATCTTTTTTATAGTTTAATTTATTAATATGCGCCATTATTTCTCCTCATCTAAACTTAAATTATGATCAAACTTAACTAAATCTCCATTTTCATCTTTAATAACTGCAACAAAAGTAATGTCAGCTGTACATGCTAATCTCTTTCCATGATCTTTGCTCTCAGCAAACGCACTAACTTGCACTACCATAGATGAATTTCCTACTTTTACAATTTCAGATTTGCACTTAACCCAATCTCCAAGAAAAACAGGTTCTTTAAATTCTACTTTATCTAAAGCACGAGTTACTGCTCCCCAAGCATCTGTATGTTCTAAAAACTCAGATGCAGCTTTTGCTGCAGCAAGATCCAGCCATGCTAACATATAGCCACCAAATAAAGTACCTGCTGTATTGATATGTGTTGGCTGTACTAATTCTGAATATTCTGATATTTTATTCACGGTGCTAATTTAAAAAGATTTTTATCGTTAGTAATCAGTTATTTACAAGATTATAGATGTTTTTTTGCAATTCTTTCACCTTCAGCAATATCAACTTTAGATAAAACAAAAGCTCCAAGAACAAAAAGTATAATCAGTGATTGCAAGCCAATACGAGCAGAAAATATTTGATCGCCTGTCATATTACTTACAAGCAATGTAATTGATCCCATCATAACCGGTCCTATAACAGCAGCAAACTTCCCTAACATGTTATAAAATCCAAAGAATTCAGCAGATTTATCTTCTGGTATAATGCGAGCATACAAACTTCTACTTATAGCTTGTATTCCACCTTGAAAACATCCTATTAAACTTGCGACAGCATAAAACTGCCATAATTCTTCAACAAAATATGCTGATAAAAGAATAATGATATATGCAACAATACCAACATAGATTGCATTTTTAATCCCTATTCTATCTGAAAATTTCACATAGATTAAAGTTGCAACAAATGCAATAAACTGAATTAAAACAAGTGCACCCATAACAGAGCTAGAATCAAAACCAATTGTAATTGCAAAATCAGCTGCCATTCTTACTGTAGTATCTACACCATCAATATATAACCAATATGCTAAAAGAAAAGTTGCTACAACTTTTGATTCTTTTATATTTTTAATTGTTGATACAAATTGATTACAACCATCTTTTATTGCAGTATTTAATGATTTTTTCTCATAAGAAGCAGGCTCATCTACAAAAAGAAATACAGGTATTGAAAATAGCGCCCACCAGATACCAACAGAAATAAAAGAGTATTGATAAGCTTCGATTATTGTGATTCCAATATCTTGATGAAACCAAACCATAGCTGCATTTATAACTATTAATATACCTCCTCCTAAATAGCCTAGTGAAAATCCAAGAGCAGAGACATAATCAATATTATTTTTGTTGCTTACAGCAGGAAGTAGAGAGTCATAAAAAGTATTAGCGCTTGAAAATCCAATTGTTGCAAAAATATAAACTATAAAAGCAACAATCCAATAACCTTGCATAATAAAACCCATGGAAATTGTCATTAATATTCCTAAAAAAGCAAAGAAAATAAGGAGCTTTTTCTTTAGTGTTCCATGGTCAGCTATTGCACCCAAGATGGGAGCTAGCAATGCTACTACGAGTGATGCTATAGAATTTGATAGAGCTAAATAGTTTGTTGTAGAAGTTGGATCTAAATCTCCTTTAGCTACTGCACTAAAAAAAAGAGGAAAAAGGCCAGCCATAACTGATGTAGCATATGCAGAATTTGCCCAATCATAGAGCGCCCAACTATAAATTCTTTTTTTATCCATTAACCTTTCCTGATAGATAACTTAATTGTTATTCCTTCCAAATCAAAAGCTTCCCGTAAAGAATTATGAAGATATCTTTTATAAGGGACTGATATCAATTTTGGATAATTGCAAAAAAATGCAAACAGAGGTGGAGAAACTTGAACTTCATCAACAAATTTAATTTTTATTGATTTACCTTGTAAAGCGGGTGGTGGATATTTCTGGGTAGCTTTAGCTAGCCATTCATTCAATTCTTTTGTATTAATCTTTTCTTTATGTTTATCAAGAACATCCCATGCTGTAGACAGGATGTTTGATATACGTCTTTTAGTAAGAGCAGAAACAAATAATATTGGATAGTGCTCTAGCAAACGGAAAGTATCAAACATATCTAACATAAATGAATCAGCTGAAATATCACTATCTGAAGTTAAATCCCATTTATTAACAAGAATAACCATTGGTTTTCCTTCTTTAATAATATGATTTGCAATCGTTTTATCTTGCTTTGTAAACCCTTTATCTGCATCAATAACAAACAAAACAATATCAGATCGTGTCAACGAATCCATTGCTCTTAATGAGCTATAAAACTCAATATCTGTATCAACTTTGCTTGTCTTTCTTAGTCCTGCTGTATCTACAATCTTTACTTTTCTTCCATGCCATTGAATATTTGTATCAATTGAATCACGAGTGGTGCCAGCAACATCTGAAACAATCGCTTGTTCTTTCTGGATAATACTGTTAAGCAAAGATGATTTTCCTACATTTGGCATGCCTACTATAGAAATAGAAAAAGATTCACTTGTATCAGTTTCTTTGGAAGAATCAAATTCCTCTAATAATATATCCAAGACATCACCAACACCTGACCCATTAAGCGCTGAAATACCGATTGGATCACCTAATCCAAGATCAAAGAAAGATATAGTATTATTTTTAAGTTGTTCTGGCGTATCACACTTATTAACTGCTAAAACATATTTTTTATCTGACTGTCTAACAATTTTTGCTAAATATTGATCATTTGGATTTAATCCATCTCTACCATCAACAAGAAAAATAATAGAATCAGATTCTTTTACTGCTTCTACTACTTGCTCTCTAATCTTTTCATTAAAAATATCTTCATCTGAATCAACAAAACCGCCTGTGTCAATTACATCAAATTTTTTGTCCAACCATTCACCTGATGCATATACTCTATCACGTGTCACCCCTGCTGTTGGATTAACAATAGATGTTCTTCTCCCACACAATTTATTAAAAAGTGTCGACTTTCCTACATTAGGACGTCCAATTATGGCAATTTTTGATTTTTTACTCATTTCGATGAATTATACAACTAAGTGAATTTTGGTGCTATAAAATTTATTTAAGGAAGAATTGCACAAAGCAACTCAATCCAAAGAGCGAGAGAAACAAACAAAGTGACTGTAAAAATAGGTGCTCGTTTAGAAATTTTAGGATTTATTGATCTGATAATAAAATGGATAGTTCTTGCAATAACATAAATCCAAGCCATAATAACAGTAAATTGAGTTACATGCTCTGCTGTAAAAGCCAAAATACAATACAAATAAAAAAGCAATGGTGCTTGATATAAATTTTTATAATGCTCTCTAGAAGCTTGAACATCATCAGGAATTTGCTGCCACGAAGGCATAAATTTCATCCATCTCCAATCAAGCTCTTTTGTCTGAATTGCTTTTCTTACCGTATTGGCATTGAAAAATGTATGTAAATAAGTCAAAAATATAAGAGGAAAAATTGGAAATAATATTTGTACTGGATCCATTTATTGCCCTAAATAAACTCGGAGTGGTTCGCTACGTGTCTTATGTGCAAGACGTCTTATTGCTTTTTCTTTAATTTGACGCACACGCTCACGAGTCAAGTTAAATTGTTCCCCGATTTCATTTAGAGTGAAAGATCTATCTCTATTAATACCAAAATACATTTCAATAACTGAACGTTCTCTTTCTGTCAATGTGCTTAATGCGGAAGCAATTTCTTCTTTCATAGAAGTGTCCATTACTTTATTATCAGGATCTTTTTCCTGCTCATCTTCAATTACATTAATTAGAGAACTGTCTTCTCCATCTGAGAATGGTGCATCTAATGAACTATGTCTTCTTGAATATTGTAATGCATTAAATACTTCATTAGCGCCAATATCAAGCTGGTGACTAATTTCTTCAACTTTTGGTTGTCTACCAATTTCTGCTTCTAGCTTTTCAGCTGCTTTGGTAATCTTTGTGATTGTCCCTACACGATTTAAAGGCAATCTAATTAGTCGTCCTTGCTCAGCAAGAGCTTGCAAGATAGCCTGCCTAATCCACCATACTGCATATGAAATAAATTTAAAACCTCTAGAAGGATCAAAACGTTTTGCTGCTTTAATTAATCCAAGATTACCTTCATTTATAATGTCAGAAAGAGATAATCCATTTCCTTGATATTTTTTTGCAACTGAAACAACAAATCGAAGGTTTGCTTCAACCAACTCTTTCATTGCTTCCTTATCTCCTTTTTCTATGCGAACTGCAAGTTCTACTTCTCTTTCTGGAGGCAAAGGCTCATATTGAGAAATTTCAGATAGATACATGCTAATTGTTCCACTTGAAACTTTTGATCGTTTGATTTTCTCATCAGCACGCTCTTTTACTTTTTTAATCCTATCTTCTTCTGATAACTGTTCTTCGACTGCTTCTGCCATTTCTTCTGGCGTAAGCTTATCGAGTAATTTTGCTTCTTCTTTTAATTGTTTTTTAGATAATTTTTTTGCACTCAATTGATACTTCCTTTTTGAAAAAATATTGATATCACCACGACCGAAAATATACAAAATTATTTATATTTTCCAAGATATTTCTATATTATTTTTTAAAACTAGAAATAGCGTCTTTAACGTCGACAAATTTAAATTTATAACCGCTTTCTAATGTGCGTTTTGGAATAGTTTTATAACCATACAACAACATCTCAGTCATTGGGATAATATTTCTAAGAAAACGTATTGGTATAACTAGAGGATTAAATTGTTGATGAGTCGTGGGATTAGGGCCAACAAGGTTAAATGGTCCTTTGATATCATTTATCATTGAGAATTCAATAAAACCAACCACGTCATCAATATGGATCCACGGAAAGAAATTATTTTTGGTGCCCATATGAGGGGTAAATTTGACAAGATTATAAAATTCTTTTGTTAAAACAAGGCCAATACGTAAATGAACAATACGAATTCCATCATTTGTAAAAATATTACATGATTCTTCATTGGCTTTACATACATTTGCCAAAAAAGTATCTCCGTTAGAAGAAAATTCATCAACAGATCCGCTATAGATTGCATCTTGCTTGGCATAATATCCAACTGCAGAAGCATTAACAATTACTTTAGGGTTAATATGATTGATTTCGAGAAATTTTTTTAAATCTTTAGTGATATTCACTCTGCTGGATAGAATTCTTTTTTTAATTTTTTTTGTCCAAAATTTGAGGACAGATTCACCGCTCAATTTGATAACAACATCAATATCTTCTAATAAATTAGAGTTGTCTGTATCCCAACCAATTAAAGAAATATTTTGATTAAATTTCTTATAATATTTTTCTGGATTTCTTGATAAAAGAAAGATTTTGTGATTTTGTTTTGATAAAGAATGAACTAAATGGGTACCAATTGTACCAGTGCCACCAACAATAAGAATATTCATTTTTTAGAAAGAGAAGATACAACAGATTTCACTTTTGCTTGAGTGTCAGCACTGAACCAGTTATCGATCAATACTTGATAATCAAAACTAGTATCATGCATTAAAGATTGTTTTAACCTAACAAATGGCTCTCCAGCATCAATATAGAATTTTGCTAATTTTTTTGCTTCCTTTAATGCTTGAGATGTGGCTTTCTTTTTGCCTGTCAATCTATGCCCAATAATTTCATTAATAAGGCCTTTCTTTTCGGCTTGGGAAGGAGTATACATCCTACATTGCGTTGCAACTTCAAAAAGATTTTCTCTACCAATAGAGTGAGATATAATAGACAGCATATCTGGTGGCAAATCAATACCTATAGCCATTTCATTAAGGCCCATTCTATGTGTTCCATGCATTCCATAACGATAATCAGATGCTAAAGCTAATAAACATCCTCCAGCAATAGCATGACCACCGATTATACTGATTACTGGACCAGGAAATTCTCTACATGCCGTTAAAAGATCTCTAAGTGTTCCAAAAATAAGAGATACTTCACTTGTTTCTTTAGCGCTCATTAAATCTTTTAGATTTAAACCAGCACTAAATACCTTTTCATTACCAAGAATAATAACAGCTTTACATTCATTATAATTTAATTCTTTGATAATATCTTTTGCTCTGTCAACTCCTAAAAGATTTGGGCCTTTATCACCCATGCGAATAATTTTAATTTCATTTTCTACTGTAACATTCATCTTAATTTCCTTTTACTCCATTTGTTCTCTAATAACATCAAAAACTGGTACAGTTTTTTGTTCCACATAATCAAAACATACCAAAGTAGTAATACAAGAAACTGAACATTCTGTATCTCCTTTTAGAAAAAGACCATATTCATAGTCAAAACTTTTATTTCCTACTCTTGATACTCTAATGCCAATATCTACTTGTTTTGGATGTTTAACTTGTTTATAAAAATCTAATTTCATTGATGCAATAATAAATGGAAAAGAATCTTTTTTATAGGTATCTATGCCCAAATCTTTTGCATGGCGAGTTCTA
>LULT01000141.1_pt1 | contig 17766 bp, 16 predicted proteins | sample 728141 | NCBI WGS metagenome assembly LULT01 (sample SAMN03860282, study PRJNA289734) | marine metagenome | biome: seawater column; feature: ocean; material: water; isolation source: Red Sea water column Station 108 - depth 100m | place: Saudi Arabia: Red Sea | collected 2011-10-15 | depth 100 m | reverse complement strand
CGATTTCGGTTTCCTCGCCTGACTTATCGATTGTTTCTGCTGGTTTGATAATACTCGAGGTTGGCTTTAAGGCAATGCTCGCAAGGATATCTTGTCCTGATGAAATACCCCCAAGTGTGCCACCTGAATTATTTTGCTTAAAACCAGACGAATCTATTTCGTCTCTGTGTTCGCTGCCTCGTTGAGTCACTACTGAAAAACCAGCTCCTATCTCCACCCCTTTAACGGCATTAATACTCATTAAAGCATGGGCAATATCGGCCTCGAGTTTATCAAAAACAGGTTCACCCAAACCAACGGGAACTTGCGTAGCAAGAATATTTATCTTTGCCCCTATTGAATCGCCATCTCTTCTTAGTTGGTCCATAAAGGATTCTAATTCTTCTATTTTTTTAGGATCTCCTGCAAAAAAAGGATTAGTGCCAATAAAATCTTTTTCCTTTAACTCAACTGAGATTGAGCCTAGCTGACTAAGGTAGCCGTATATTTCCATCCCCAATCTTTCTTTGAGGTATTTTTTAGCTATTGCGCCTGCGGCCACTCTCATTACAGTTTCTCTAGCTGACGACCTCCCTCCTCCACGATAGTCTCTAATACCGTATTTGTGGTAATAGGAATAATCCGCATGGCCAGGTCGAAATTTATCTTTGATGGCAGAATAATCTTTGGATTTCTGGTCAACATTACCAACCACTAAGTTAATAGGGGTACCCGTTGTTTTTCCCTCAAAGATTCCTGACATAATTTTTACTTGATCGGGTTCTTTTCGCTGCGATGTGAAACGAGATGTTCCGGGTCTTCGTTTCTCTAGTTCTTGCTGAATATCTTCTTCTGAAAGTTCCATCCCAGGAGGACAGCCATCGACAATAGCTGCCATTCCGGGTCCATGACTTTCACCAGAAGTGGTAACAGTAAACAGTTTTCCTATTGTATTCCCTGCCATCTCATTCTCTTAACTAATTCTAATTGTATCGAATTCTAACTCAGATGTTGTGCTTCTATAACCGCCACACCATCCCCTCCGTTTTCAAATGTTGCCCATATAAATGGTAAATCCCTTGATCTCTCCAGCTCCTCTGCAGCAACACCCGCCTCTATAACTAAAACACCCTCTTGATTTAGAAACGGAGGAGCATCTTGCAGTATTCTTGAGATAAAATCCAGTCCCTTGTTGCCTGCTATCAGTGCTTTACGGGGCTCAAATGAATACTCAATAGGCAAATTTCTCATAACCTCATCAGGCACATAAGGTGGGTTAGTGACAATTAAATCAAAACTTCCTGAAATATTTTCAAATAAATCAGAATGAATCAATTCAACCCTATCAAGGAGATTTTTATCTTGTCTGTTCATTCTAGCAACCTCTAAAGCTGGTTCAGAAATATCAGAAGCGACGATTTCTATTTCTGGAAATTCAATGGCCATGGATAGAGCAATGCAACCAGAACCTGTACCAATTTCTAGAACCCTCCTAATTTTTTTTATATCAATCCACGGCTGCATTTGATTCTGAATCATTTCAGCTATTGGAGATCTAGGAATCAGCACTCTCTCATCAACAAAGAAACGATGACCGCAAAAATAGGCCTCTCCAGTTATATAAGACATTGGCTTTCTGGTGTTTATTCTCTCTGAGAGATGATTATTGATTCTAGAAAACTCATCAGATGAAGGTTTTGATGCTAAGAGATCTTTACCCAACGGATAATCAGACTTTAACACAGAAAGGATAAGAGCTAATGCTTCATCTTTTGCATTAACACAGCCGTGACCATAAAATAGATCGCTACTATCTAACAATAGCTCCAATTCTTCGAGGATACTGGCAATTGAAGAATTTACTGTTGATGTTTTTAAACTAATGTTTTTCATTATTTTTCGATGTTACATTAGAACACATAGACATAGAAACTTGAGACTATCAATTATTTACTCTTTATGAACTCGATGAACCTACTCCAAAACTTTTTTCAAAATTTGATTCTAAAAGTTTCGAGAATCAAAACAAGATTTGTAAAAAACCTACTCATCAATCTTTTTAAAAACCACTATAAAATCAGTCTTGAAGAATTCGCTAGAAAAAATATGAATGAGTATTCCTCTTTTAATGATTTTTTTACCAGAGAATTTGACGAAGGGGTTAGACCTATTGATCAAACTGAAAACACTATAGTCTCTCCTGTGGATGGAAAAGTTATGGAGTCTGGGAGAGTTAGTGATGGGAAGCTTTTCCAGCTCAAGAACATGGAGTATAACCTCAGTGATTTATTAAATAAGAACCCTCAGCTAATTGAAGCTTTCAAAGATGCCTTCTATGTGACGATATACTTAGCACCCTATAACTATCACCGAGTTCATATCCCGCATCAAGGAAAACTTCTACATAACGAGATAATAGATGGGAAGACTTATAAAGTTAATGAGCAAGCTTTGAGGAAGATTGATGCTCTCTACACTAAGAATGCTAGACAGATAAGTCAGTTTGAGAGCAGTAAAGTCAATTATTGCATGATCATGGTTGGCGCAATGAACGTTTCTTCAATATCAATCACGGATAAAAATAAAGACGTCTATAACAAGGGTGATGAATTCGCTCATTTTAACCTTGGTTCTACCGTCTTAATGTTATTCTCTGGCTCGGAAAATATAAAATTCCCTGATGGCCTAAGATTTGGTGAAAAAATAAAATTAGGTGAATGCATTGCAAAATTTAGATAAATTAAATCTATAGGGGGATTTTCTATGGAAGCAATGATTATAGTTTTGATTGTCGTTGTGATTTTCTTGGTTCGATCGTTTAAATATTTCAGTAAACGAAGTTCGCCGTCAGAAGATCATGGCAAAAAGGATGGCAATGATTAGAAGGGAGAAAAGATGTTCTGGATACCAAACACACTTAGGATAATCATTAAAACAACTAGAAAATAATAAATAAACTTCTGTTCCATTGGTCTTATTTTACTCTTGATAAATATTCGCCTGTTCGTGTATCGACTCTAATAACTTCACCTTCATCAATAAATAAAGGCACTTTTATTGTCGCTCCGGTTGCAATTTCTGCCGGCTTTACACCACCTTGAGCGGTGTCCCCTCTCAAACCTGGTTCTGTTTTAGTTACTTTAACCTCAATGTTATTCGGCGGCTCGACAGAGATTGCTTGCCCATTCCAAAGTGTGACATTGCAATTAGCCTCCTCTGTTAACCACTTCTTTATACCCTCTATTGTCCCTTCTGAAATTGCTAATTGATCGTACGTTTCAATATCCATAAAGTGCCAATTCTGTCCGTCATTATATAAATATTGCATTTCTCTGATATTAACATCAGCAGCTTGCAAACTTACTCCAATCTTGACGGTTTTTTCCAAGATTCTGCCGTTTTTAAGATTTTTTAACTTTAATTTATTAAATGCCTGACCCTTACCCGGTTTATGAAATCCCAAATCCACGATACTAAATGGCTCGCCATCAACAAGGACCTTTAAACCATTCTTAAAATCAGCACTGCTGTATGTAACCATTGGTATTATCTCTTTTATTTAGGTTCAATTTCTAAACTATCAATTTTCTTAAAAGGCGGCACCGCCCGACCTCTTTTCCCTCGCTCACTGATATAGTGATCAAATTCATCAGGTCTTATAATTTTTGGTTTTTTGCCGCTGTAGACTCTAATAGAATCGTCCTCATTTATCACTAGAACAGAGACAAGCTCCTCTTTTCCAGATTTAAATTTCTTAGGCGGTATTCCAATTATTTTAAGGCCCTTGCCTTTAGTCATTTCCATTAATTGATTGGCAGGGAAAATTAATAACTTACCAGTTGAATTAGCAGCCACAACAAAAGTCTTTTTCGGATAACCGGCACTTGATGCGTTAGAAGGTATTAACACCTTCGCCCCAGGTGAAACTCGAAGGCAAGCCTTGCCTTTACGGTTTTTGCTATAGAGGTCCTCCAATTTCACAAAAAACCCATAGCCATTGCTCGAAGCCAGTAACCAATGAGTTTCTTTGTTCCCTGACATTACTCCAGAAAAAGTAGAGCCATCTGGTGGATTAAGACGACTGGATAAGGGTTCTCCCTGGCTTCTGGCAGAAGGAAGCGAGTCTGCTACCAAGCTGTAAACCCTTCCGGTGCTATCGATAAAGACTGCAAACTGATTACTTCGACCTGGAACAGAATGTAAATACTCATCACCTGCTTTATAGTTTAACGACTCAGGTTCATCGACAGTCCCCTTTGCGGCCCTGACCCATCCGCTCTGAGATAAGATAACAGTCACTGGGTCGCTGCTAGCAAGTTGAGTTTGATCAAGCGCTTGAGAAACCGATGCAGATTCGTTGAGTTTGGATCTTCGATCGTCTCCATATTCCTTAGCGTCCTGAGCGATTTCCTTTTGAATCAATTCATTAATTTTTTTCTTGCTCTTAAGAATCTTACTCAGAGTGTTTTGTTCTTTCTCGAGTTCAGATTTTTCAATCAATATCTTTTCTTCTTCTAATTTTGCTAAATTTTTTAATCTCAGATTTAGAATTGATTCAGCTTGAACTTCAGTGAGTTTAAATTTTTTCATCAATTTTTCTTTTGGCTTGTCTTCCTCTCTAATAATCCTTATTACTTCATCAATATTGAGATAAACAACCATTAAACCTTCTAGGATATGAAGTCTTGATTCAACTTCATCCAATCGATACTGAAGCCTTCTTCTAACAGTTTCTGTCCTGAAAGAAAGCCATTCGCTGAGAAGGGTTTTTAGATCACAGACCTTTGGTTTCCCGTCCACACCAATGATGTTCATGTTGACCCTAATATTTTTTTCAAGATCAGTTGTTGCAAATAAATGGCTCATCAATTCATCCACATTGACTCTTGAAGATTTAGGGGTCAATGAAATACGGATGGGGGTCTCATGATCCGATTCATCATTAATATCGGTCAATAAGGGTAGCTTTTTATCTTTCATTTGTGTTGCGATTTGCTCAATAATCTTATTGCCTGAGACCTGGTAAGGTAACTCCTGGCCTATAGTGATATCAGGATTTTTTAATAGTTTTTCTAACAAATAAGCAATTTCCTTAATATTATGAGGCGGAATATCTGTCGACATTCCTACAGCAATACCTGTCACTCCATTTAAAATTAGATTTGGCAAACGGGCTGGAAGAAAAGCAGGCTCATTTAGTGTGCCATCAAAGTTTAATTTCCAATCAACCGTCCCTTGACCTAACTCAGTGAGCATAAGCTTTGTATAGGCACTGAGTTTTGCTTCTGTATAACGCATCGCAGCAAAAGATTTAGGGTCATCGTAGGACCCCCAATTACCTTGACCAATAATCATTGGATAACGATATGAGAAATCCTGTGCCATATTAACCATTGCTTCATAGCATGCTGTATCCCCATGAGGGTGGTATTTACCAAGAACATCTCCTACCGTCCTAGCTGATTTCTTAGGTTTAGACTGTGCTGAAAGACCAAGTTCTGACATTGCATATATAATTCTTCTTTGAACTGGTTTTAAGCCATCGCCTATAAACGGAAGAGCTCTATCTAGAATCACATACATGGAATAATTAAGGTAAGCCTTTTCGACGAATTCACTCATAGGCTGAACGGACGAACCATTGCCACCTGATGTTTTCTTAAAATCCATTTCTTCTTGCTTGCCCATTATTGTATCTCTGCTAAATTGCCTTTTTCTTCAAGCCAATCCCTTCGATCAGTATAGCGTTTTTTAGCCATAAGCTTATCCATCAACTCGTTTGTCTGACTTTCATCTTCTATTGTTAACCTAACCAATCGTCTAGACTTCTCTAGCATGGTTGTTTCCCTAAGCTGTATCGGACTCATTTCTCCAAGACCTTTGAATCTAGTAACTGTAACCTTAGCTTTGGATTTCTTTTTCTCAATTGCCTTAAGATGATCATCCTTTTCATCTTCATCTAAAGCATAAAAAACCTCTTTACCAACATCAATTCTATATAGCGGCGGCATAGAAACATAAACATGGCCAGCTTCTACTAATTTTTTAAAATGTTTAACAAACAAGGCGCAGATAAGAGTGGCTATGTGAAGGCCATCTGAATCAGCATCTGCTAGGATGCATATTTTATGGTATCTAAGATTAATCAAATCTTCAGCTGATGGCTCAACCCCGAGAGCTTGCGAAATATTACTGATCTCCTGTGAAGACAAAAGGTTAGACTCTTCAACTTCCCAACTATTTAAAATCTTTCCTCTGAGTGGAAGAATAGCCTGATATTTCCGATCTCTTGCCTGTTTTGCTGAACCTCCCGCAGAATCACCTTCAACTATAAACAATTCGCATCGATCAGGTTCGTCGCTAGTGCAATCTGCCAATTTCCCAGGCAAGGTTGGCCCTCCTGTGGCTTTCTTTCTTTTAACCTTGACGTTCTTTTTTGCTCGCTTTTGAGCATTCTCAACAGCTCTGGCTACAATTTGATCGCCTGCTTCAGGGTGCTGATTTAACCAAAGAGTAAATGCATCCTTGATAACATTTGAGACTAAACTTGAAACTGCTCTAGAGCTTAATTTTTCTTTGGTTTGCCCTGAAAACTGAGGGTCTTCAAGCCTTATCGATAAAATATAGCTTAAGCCCAACCAAACATCCTCGGGTGAAAGTTTAACCCCTCTAGGAAGAAGGTTTCTATAATCTGCAAACTCTTTAACTGAATCTGACAACCCAGACCTAAATCCAGAAACATGAGTGCCGCCTGCTTTAGTTGGAATTAGATTTACATATGACTCTTGAATGCCTTCATGATCATCTTGAGGCCAGGTCAGACTCCATTCAATTTCTAATTTATCGTTCTGGCTGTTTCCAAAAAAAGGATCATTTGGGACACATGGGGTATCTCCTAAAACTTCTGACAAGTATTCATTAGCACCTTCTTTGTATTGCCATTCCAGCTTTTCATTTGTCTGCTCATCATGAAACTTAATTTTTAATCCAGGGCATAGCACAGCCTTGGCTCTAAGGTTATGTTTTAGATCTTTAACTTTTATTTCTGAGCTATCAAAGTACTTCTCATTAGGCCAGAAGCGAATGGTCGTTCCCGTGTTGGTTTTCCCTACTTTATCAACCTCTTCAAGTTCTGATGACCTTTCACCATCCTTATAGCTTAGATTATATTCGTGTCCTTGACGTTTTATCCAAACTTCTAGATTCTTGGACAAAGCATTAACAACAGAAACGCCAACACCATGAAGCCCTCCAGAAAATTTATAGCTTTTATTAGAGAACTTAGCACCTGCATGCAAGCGGGTTAAGATTAACTCTACAGCTGGAACTTTTTCTTCTGGATGATCGTCAACTGGCATTCCGCGACCATCATCTTTCACCTGAACCGATCCGTCTTTGAATAAATTAACATGAATTGATTTACAGTGTCCTGCAATGGCTTCATCAACGCTATTATCAATTACTTCATAGGCTAAGTGATTGGGGCAATCGGTGTCAGTGTACATGCCCGGTCGTTTTTGAACCGGTTCTAACCCACTAAGAACTTCAATATCTGAAGCGTTATATTCTTTTGCCATGGTCCTTCATTATTCTTGAGAAGTGAGGTTGAATCAAGGGCATTATCACTGTTTATGCGGGCATTCTATCATAGGCAATGGAATAGAGTATTATTTATAATAAGAGAAAGGGGCTGCATTGCTGCTAGCCCCTTTATGCTTTTTTAACTGCTTAAGTTAAACAAGATCCGCATTCATAACCTTAGTCCATGCAGCTATGAAATCTGACACGAACTTATCTTTTGAATCATCAGATCCATACAATTCAGCAATTGCTCTTAGTTGTGAATTTGAACCGAACACCAAATCAACCCGAGTTGCTGTTCTAACTTTTTCTCCTGATGCACGGTCTGTTGCTTCATAGGTATTGCTACCTGTTGTCTTCCATTCAACACTCATATCCAGAAGATTAACGAAGAAATCGTTGCTCAACTTGCCTGGTGTTTCAGAAAAGACACCATGATTATCAGAACTTACTCCCAAGGCTCTCATGCCCCCTACAAGAACTGTCATTTCTGGTGCTGTTAAGCCAAGCAATTGAGCTTTATCAAGCAACATTTCCTCTGAAGGAATAGAAAATCCATCTTTATGAAAATTTCTGAAACCATCTGATACTGGCTCGAGAGCCTCAAATGATTCGGCATCAGTTTGTTCTTCACTGGCGTCACCTCTACCTGCAGTAAAAGGCACTTCTGCACCTGAGGCTTGTTCGATCCCTACATTTCCAGCAAGAACAATTACATCTGCTATAGAAGCCCCAGAATCTGATGCAATTGTCTCGAGTATTCCTAATACCCGTGAAAGCTGTTCAGGTTTATTGGCTTCCCAATCTTTCTGTGGTGAAAGTCGAACACGAGCTCCGTTAGCCCCTCCTCTCATATCAGAGCCTCGAAATGTTGATGCACTCGCCCAAGCAGTTTCAACCATTTCTTGAACACTCAATCCACTTTCTGAGATCTTTGCTTTAACTGCATTCACATCATAATCGGCATTACCTGCAGGGACTGGATCTTGCCAAATAAGCTCTTCGTCCGGAACCTCAGGACCTAGATAACGTGAGCGAGGACCCATATCACGATGCAGTAATTTAAACCAAGCTCTAGCAAAAGCATCAGCGAATTCCTCAGGATTCTCATGAAAGCGTTTTGAGATCTCTCTATAGGTAGGGTCTTCTCGCATCGACATATCTGCTGTGGTCATCATGGTTGGAACACGCACAGATGAATCCTCAGCGTCTGGTGCCTTGTCATCTTCTTTCTGGTCAATCGCATGCCAAACAATCTTGCCCGCAGGTGTCTCGACCTTCTCCCACTCATACCCAAAGAGAAGATCAAAGTAACCGTTGTCCCATGTCGTAGGATTTGCAGTCCAAGCTCCTTCAAAGCCACTGGTAATGGTGTCACTGCCCATGCCAGATGCATGACTGCTCTGCCAACCAAACCCCATGTTCTCCAATGGTGCTCCTTCAGGCTCAGCGTTTACATGCTCTTCATCTCCAGCACCATGCCCCTTACCGAAGGTATGGCCACCGGCAACAAGAGCAACCGTTTCCTCATCGTTCATAGCCATTCGACGAAATGTTTCACGAACGTCTTTACCGCTCGCAAGTGGATCAGGATCTCCATCAGGGCCTTGAGGGTTAACATAAATTAATCCCATTTGTACTGCACCAAGAGGGTTAGCCAGATCTCTCTCTCCAGAATAACGCTCATTAGCAAGCCATTCTTTTTCAGCACCCCAATCGATATCTTCTTCTGGAGCCCAAATGTCTGGACGACCTCCGCCAAATCCAAAAGTCTTTCCTCCCATGGATTCTATAGCAACATTGCCTGCCAAAATGATTAAGTCCGCCCAGCTAATTTTATTACCGTATTTTTGCTTTATCGGCCATAGAAGTCGGCGTGCTTTATCCAAATTTCCATTGTCAGGCCAACTGTTAAGTGGTGCAAAACGTTGATTGCCAGTACCACCGCCACCTCGACCATCGCCAATTCTGTATGTACCAGCAGCATGCCAAGTCATTCTGATAAAGAAAGGACCGTAATGGCCGTAATCAGCTGGCCACCAATCCTGAGAGTCTGTCATAAGATCATTAAGATCTTTTTTCAAAGCGTCGTAATCAAGTTTCTTAAACTCTTCTCGATAATCAAAGTCTTGATCCATTGGATCAGACTTTTGATCATGCTGATGAAGAATGGATAAATTTAATTGGTTTGGCCACCAATCTTGGTTTGAAGTACCTGAGGATTTATTGGTACTTAAAGCACCGTGCATCACGGGGCATTTGCTTTCGCTATCATTTGACATAATCAATTCTCTCCTTAACCCTAATAATTTAGAATGGTTCTAATTTTATCTAAAATTCTCAAAATGAACAATATTAAAGCGACCTATTCGCTATAATTAACTACCATGAGCCCAGCTAAAAAAAACACGCAAAGCATAGAGTCAAGATTAACTGAGCTTGAAGCTATCCTGGAAGAGCTTGAGTCGGGTGACCTTGAGCTGGATCAAGCCCTGAAGAAATTTGAGCAAGGTGTCAAACTCTCGAGAGAATGCCAAAAAACCTTAGAAGATGCTGAACTGAAAATAAAAATTCTAATGGACAATGAGTTAAAAGAGACGAACGAAAATTTAGATTAATAAATACTTCAGAACTGAGATTATAATTATTGAGTATATTGCAGCCACTATATCATCAGCCATAATTCCATAAGCATTCTTGTACATTTTATCAATTTTTTTAATCGGGTACGGCTTAGCGATATCAAAGAATCGGAAGATTAAGAACGCTGCAATGGCCCATTTTGGGTCTGGTGGTATGAAATGTGCAACCAGCATCATCGCTAGTAGTTCATCGATAATGATTTCTTGGTGATCCTTGGAGCCTATTTCTTTTAATGATTGATTAACAATAAAAGTTCCAATCATCAACAACAATATTAAAACAAGCAATCCATTTACATTGGGGTATGAGAAATGTGCGAAAAAAATATATATACAGAGACCTAAGCCGCTCCCAAGAGTCCCTGGTGCAAAAGGAATTAAGCCGATTCCAAACCCAGTTGATAACAATAGATAAGGGTTCTTAACTACACTTTTAAAATGAATACTCATCCTTTATTTAAAATGCTCAAACATGTCGTTAGGTAAATCATAAGTTTCATCTCCAAAGGTTAAAACTTCGTTCGATCCTTTGATCTCTCCCACACAAGAAAAGTCTAGATTAGTTTCTGAGGATAACTCATCCAAAAATTGAGACTCCAAATGAGGTGGAATTGTAAAACACAATTCATAATCATCGCCACCTAATAGAGCATATTTAATAGACTTTTTTAGAGTTAATTCTTCAGTTAAATTCTCAGCTATTGGCAATTGTGAGACGTCCACCTCGAACCCTAAACCTTTTGGAGTTGTAATTTTCAGTAAATCAATGAAAAACCCATCAGATATATCAATCATGGCAGTGGCATATTTAGCAATTAAAACACCTTCGTTGTTTCTTGGTCTGGGGTAAAGAAAAGCATCGGTAAAATCATTTCTTAACTCAGAATTGTTATTTTTGATTAACTCTAATCCGTAAGCTGCTGATCCTAGACATCCAGAGATAAAAATTAAGTCGCCAACTTTTGCTCCTGTTCGAGTTATATATTGATCTCTTTCAACATAACCTTGCAATGAAACACTAAAAAACTCAGGTCCTCGAAGAGTATCGCCACCAATTAAAGAAATATTATTCTGGTTGGCGATTTCTGAAAAGCCTTTAATGAAGCCTTTAATCCAATCTGGATTAATACTTGGAATACTAAAAACTAGATTAGCCCATTTTGCAACTCCACCCATTGCTGCAATGTCACTCAGATTGACAGCTAGCGATCGATAACCAATAGCTTCTGCTTCTATTCCAGCTGGATAATGGACATCCGCTGTTATAGCGTCAGTCACAGTAACCATTTGCTTATTATGATCTAAGTCAATTATTGCGCCATCATCCCCAATGGGTAATGAAACATCTGCCTGGGATTGATGCATTGAATCCTTTAAAGCATCAATAATATCGGCCTCTTTCACTTATTTTCCTTTCTGAGATTGAGTGCTTTGGAATGAGTCGATTACAGCATTAACATATTGATAACTTCCTTCAGCTCCAAAAAGTTTAGCTAATTCAACGGCCTCATTGATTACCACAGGAACAGGAACATCAGAATGAAATAAAATCTCGCATGCTGCTATCCAAATAATTACTTTCTCAACTGGATTGATTTGTTCAATGGAACGATCAAAATGATCTGAAGTTAGCTCTTCAATCTTTTGCTGATTCTCAATAATTTCATTCAGTAAGATTTCAAAATATTCCTGATCTATGCGTTTATATTCTTTTCTCTCTCTTGATTGTTTGATAAGAGCATCGAGATTATCATCGTTCATTAAACGCTGATAAATAACTTGTAAAAGCAATTGCCTTGAGCCTGTTCTGCCCTTGCCTGAAAATTGTTCATTTTTATCTATCTTTATATTCATCGACACAGCTCTTCAAAGTATTTTTCAGCCTCTTTTATGTCTAGATTAATTTGAGTTTTTAATTCATTCACACCATTAAATTTCTTCTCACCTCTAAGGTATCTCATAAACTCCACTTGTATACGAGATTTATATATATCTTGATCAAAATTAAGTATATGCACTTCAAGATTCAGCGTTTTTCCTTCAACGGTGGGTTTATAACCAATATTTGCAACGCCAAAATAAGTCTGATCATCATTCTCAATAAAAACCTTTACACAAAAGACTCCTCTTAATGGGTTATTCAGTTTACCTATATCAACATTAGCTGTAGGAACACCGATAGTTCGACCCAATTGCTGTCCAGTAATCACTTTCCCTTCGATAGAGTAATTACTTCCTAAATATTCATTGGCTTCTTCAAGCTGATTATTAAATAAAAATTTTCGAATTAGGGTACTTGAGACTCTTTTAGAATTTATCTCTATAGTGCTTATAGACTCGACAGAAAAATTATTTATCTTTGCAGATTCCTCTAATTCTTTGAGTGAGCCTGCTTTATTTTTTGCAAATCTAAAATCATCCCCAACAATAAGGTGCTTCACGTTTAAATTTTTAAGAAGGTGCAAATCTATAAACTCATCTACATCCAACTCCTCCATTTTTGAATCAAATGGAGGTACATAAAAATTATTTACCCCCATCTCTTTAATCAAATTATATTTTTGCCGAAACGAATTAAGCCTTAACTGTTTTTCATTCTTTGCAAAATAATCATTGGGTGTCGGCTCAAAACTAAAAACAACTGACGGTAGAGAAAGTTCTGTGGCTTTTTCAATGGCACGATTAATTAAAACTTGATGGCCCAAATGAAGGCCATCAAAAACACCAATGGTTACCACACTTCCTTGATTGAGGATTTCGTTAACAGCTTTTATTCTTCTAAAGACACGCATGAGAGATTCTTAACTGAGCCTTGATTAATATAAATTCTTTTAAAGACTTTCAATAGTCTTAATCATTTGAAGTGTGGCAAGAGTTGCCTCAACCCCTTTATTTCCTGAGCCATCGCCTGATCTCTCAATCGCTTGATTCATAGTGTCGCAGGTCAAAACACCAAAGCCTATGGGAATACCTAAGTCAATTGAAACTCTTGATAAACCCGCAGTGGCTTCAGCACAAATATAGTCAAAGTGAGGAGTTGCCCCTCTAATCACTGCTCCCAAGGCAATAATCCCATCATACTTCCTGCTTTCGCCAACCTTCTTAGCAATCAAAGGAAGTTCAAAAGCTCCCGAGACCCTAAAGATATCTATTGATTCTTCTGAACAATTATTCTCCTTAAGAGTATCTACAGAGCTCTGAATTAGTTTCTCAACCAATAAATCGTTAAATCTTGAAGCAACTATTGCAATCTTCATTGACTTACTCATAATTAGTCCTCTAATTTTTCCACGTATTCGGTGATCTCTAAATCGAATCCAGAAATTGCTTGCATTTGTTTTGGCTCGCTTACTACCTTCATCTTTCGTACCCCTAAATCCCTAAGAATTTGTGATCCTGTTCCATAATTCCTAAGCACTGATGTCTCAGAATTATTATCTGAAACTCTGTTTCCTTCATTAAGATTCTGAACAGAGTCTATAAAATCTTTAGGTAAGCCTTGGTAACAAATAACAACAAGCACAGCATTATCTGATTGAGAAATTTGTTTTAAAGCGGATCGCAGTGGCCATCCAAGATTTTCATGATTTACACCAAGAGTGTCTCTTAATTGATTGACTACATGAACTCTAACGAGTGGGTCTGACTCAGCATTTATTTCGCCTTTTGCAAGTGCAAAATGCACTTCCCGGTTAATGTGATCCTGAAAAGTATCTGAAGCTGAAAAAAAAGATTATGAAGTAATTATTGCGGCTGCTGGTGTTAAACCGGCTAGCCGAGAAAGATCACAGCCAGCTTCCGTATGTCCAGCTCTTGTTAAAACACCGCCTGGTTTTGCCATAAGAGGAAAAATGTGGCCAGGTTGCACGATGTCATTAGGTTGAGCATCTGGAGCGGTTGCCACCCTGATAGTTCGAGCTCTATCTTGAGCGGAAATCCCTGTGGTTACTCCTTTAGAAGCTTCAATTGAAACCGTAAAGTTAGTCGATTCATTGCCATCAGTTTGTCCAGTCATTAGAGGTAAGCGCAAAAGATTACAGCGAGCTTGTGTAAGTGTTAGACAAATTAAACCTCGTCCATACTGAGCCATAAAATTAATAGCTTCTGCACTGACTTTATCTGCCGACATTATGAGATCACCTTCATTCTCCCGATCCTCATCATCAACAATAATCACCATCTTACCTTGACGAAGATCTTCTGTGATCTCGTCTATAGAAGAAAATATTATTTCTTTGTCAATATTGCCTGTCATAGTATCTATTTTCTGCTTGTGATGCTTTCCACATAGCGGGCAAGCATATCATATTCTATGTTAACCTTTGATCCGATCCGGTAACTATCCATAATAGTTTTTTCAAGTGTGTGAGGAATTATTGTAACTTCAAAAGCATTCTCTATAACTTGATTGACAGTTAGGCTTACTCCATTAATGGCAATTGACCCTTTCCTTGCTAGAAAGGAAGTATTGTTTGTATCTATCTTGAAAGTGATCACCTTAGCTGCACCGTCTTTTTGAATGGAGCTTACTTCTGCAACTTCATCGACATGACCAAAGACAAAATGTCCGTCGATTGAATCACCTAATTTCAAAGATCGTTCAATATTGACCTGATCATTCTTATTCAGTAACCCCAAGTTGGTTACTGATAGTGTTTCATTAGAAATTTCGACGGAAAAACAATTATCATCATATTCCATTGCTGTTAAGCAAACCCCATTGATAGCAATACTTGCCNNNCTTCTATGATTCCACTAAACATATTTATTTCCTTAATACTATCCTAAGATCCGTTCCAATTTGGTCAATGGATTCCATATAAAAACGAAATGACTCTGATAGCTCATTAAGCATTGGTAACTCAAACATGCCTCTGGATGAATTTCCTAGTACTGAAGGTGCAAGATAAACAATTATTTCATCAATCAAGCCTTGATTTAAAAAAGCTCCATTAAGATTAGGTCCTGCTTCGATTAACACTTCATTAAATTCTTTGTTTGCTAAATCAGTAGTAATGTCATCAAGAGCCATATGCCCATTTTTTGCATTAACAAATAATATATCCTCACGTTGTCCAATGGGTTCATTACTCATTAAGGTGTATACAATACTTTCTCCAGGCAAATTAAATATCTTCTCACTGCCCTTTGTTTTTAGTTGGCCATCAAGAACAGCCCTTGTCGGTTGATATTCATCAGAAAAATCAGGGAGTCTTACATTTAAAGAGGAATCATCCATTAATACCGTAGAAGCTGAAGTGAGAACACAGCAGCTCCTGGCTCTCCACTGTTGTACATCCTGTCTGGATTCTTCGCTAGTGATCCATTGGCTTTTCCCATTCTTCAAAGCAGTTCGGCCATCAATACTCGCTCCAATTTTTGTTCTTATGTAGGGTCGATTGCTTGACATTCGATGACAAAAACCGATGTTGAGTTCCCTAGCTTCTTGTTCTAATAGTCCATAAGAAACTTTAATCCCTGCCTCTTCTAAGATCTTAATGCTCTGTCCTGAAACTTTTGGATTAGGATCAACCATTGCAAAAAAAACTTCTTTTATCTCAGCTGCTATAAGTGCTTCAACACAAGGCGGTGTTTTGCCTTTATGCGTGCAAGGCTCTAGAGAAATGTATGCAGTAGCTCCTTTAGTCTCATCATTTGCATTTTTAATTGCATTAATCTCAGCATGATCTTCTCCAGTCTTATGGTGAAAACCTTGTCCAATAATTTTATTGTCCTTAACCAGCACACAACCAACTCTTGGGTTAGGTTTGCAGCTAAATATACCCTCTTTTGCTAGATCAATAGCTGATTGCATGAATTGTTGAGAATTACTCATTTCTCTTCATTCTCATCTGGAAAAATTGAAATTTGAGATTTAGCATCTGCTTCGGTTGGCGTGTCTCTTAATGTTTCAATTTCTTTTTCAAATTCTTCGATATCTTGGAATCGTCTATAAACTGAAGCATAACGAACAAAAGCTATTTCATCTATTTCTCTTAGTTCTTTCATAACAATATCACCCAATGCTCTTGATTGGATTTCTCTTTCTCCCAATTTTTGTACTTGCCTGATCACTCTAGAAATAACTTCTTCTATGGTCTCAATGCTAATTGGTCTCTTTTCAGTGGCAGTAAGAATACCGCTTCTTAATTTTGATTCATCAAACGGTTCTCTTGATTCGTCTCGTTTTATTAATTTTGGCAACAACAATTCTGCTGATTCAAATGTGGTAAATCTCTCCGTGCATTTTATGCATTCCCGCCGTCTTCTAGTTTGATAGCCGTCGCCGGCTAGTCGTGAGTCAACAACCTTGGTTTCTTGATTACCACAAAAAGGGCAGAACATAACTAATCAGGATATATAAACTGGGAATCTCTCACACAGCTTTTTAACATCAGCCTTAGTCGAAGCAATTATTGATGTGTTATCGATATTTGTTAGAACTCTATCAATCATTTCAACAAGCAATACTATTTCATTCTCTCCAAACCCACGTGTCGTAATTGCTGGTGTGCCTATTCTAAGACCACTTGTAATCATCGGTGATCTTGTGTCATTAGGCACAGAATTCTTATTCAGTGTAATGTTCGCCTCTCCAAGTGCAGCCTCGCCGTCAGATCCTGTAATATCCTTGTTAGTTAAATCCACTAAAAACAAATGGCAATCCGTTCCGTCAGAAACAATATCGTAGCCTGAGTCTTGAAGTAATTTTGCCATTAATCTAGCATTATCAACCACCTTTTGCTGGTAGTCTTTAAACTCAGGTTTCATGGCTTCGAGAAAAGCATGCGCTTTAGCCGCAATCACATGCATCAATGGACCTCCTTGTGTTCCAGGAAAAACTTGCTTATTTATAGCCTTTTGTATTTCCTCATTTTCCCTAGCCAAAATTATTCCTCCTCTAGGACCTCTTAAAGTCTTGTGTGTAGTTGAGGTGGTCACATCAGCTATTGGAACAGGGTTTGGATAACAATTGGCTGCAACTAAGCCTGCTATATGAGCCATATCGACCATCAAATAGGCGCCAACTGAATCAGCTATTTCCCTAAATTTATTCCAGTCAGCTATTCTTGAATAAGCCGAAAATCCCGCGACAATCATTTTTGGTGAATGCTCCTTGGCTAAGCTTGCAACTTGAGCGTAATCAATTTCACCGGTGCCAGAATCTAAACCATAAGAAACAAAATGATAAAGTCTTCCTGAAAAATTTACCTTAGCGCCATGAGTTAAATGGCCTCCATCGGATAAGCTCATACCAAGAATCGTATCCCCTGGTTCTAGTAAAGACATGTAAACGGCCATGTTCGCTTGTGAACCTGAATGTGGCTGTACATTGGCATAATCAGCACTAAATAGTTGCTTCGCTCTTTCAATAGCTAGCGTTTCAGCTTCATCGACATGTTCACAGCCGCCGTAATAGCGTCTGCCTGGATAACCCTCGGCATATTTATTGGTTAAAACAGAACCCTGTAATTCCATCACTAAACGAGTGGTGTAATTTTCTGAAGCAATCAACTCTATATGCTCTTCTTGCCTCTTTTGTTCTTGCTCGACAGCCTTAGCT
>LULT01000103.1_pt1 | contig 17767 bp, 17 predicted proteins | sample 728141 | NCBI WGS metagenome assembly LULT01 (sample SAMN03860282, study PRJNA289734) | marine metagenome | biome: seawater column; feature: ocean; material: water; isolation source: Red Sea water column Station 108 - depth 100m | place: Saudi Arabia: Red Sea | collected 2011-10-15 | depth 100 m | reverse complement strand
CGTATAAAAGTTGCGCTGTTACAGTACCCACTGAAACCAAGCCGCCTGTACCTTCATGTTTCGTAATAACAGACGAACCGTCATCATGGATCTCTGCGATCGGATAACCAATATTTTTAAAGCTTTCTACTTCTTGAAAGAATGCATAGTTACCTCCTGTTGCCTGAGCGCCACATTCAATAATATGGCCAGCTGCTAAGGCACCGGCTAACTGATCGTAGTCGTCCCTTTGCCAGTTGAATTTCCATGCCGCCGGTCCGATGACAACAGAAGCATCGGTTACACGTGGACAAATCACAATATCTGCACCTTGATCCAAAGCCTCTTTAATACCCCAGGCGCCTAAGTAAGTGTTGGCAGTTAAAACTTTATGGCCTGAATCTTTTAACGGGATCTGCCGATCTATATTGATAAATTCTTGGCCCTGTTCCTGAAGATCCTCAAGGTCATTAACTATATTATCACCTTCGATATATGCCACGTTGCTGGCAATATTCATTTCATTGAGAATATTTTGCACCTCTTGACTCATTGACTCTGGATTTAAGCCGCCCGCATTAACTACTATCTTTATTTTTTTCTCGTGGCATGTCTTGGCAATTTCTCTTAATTGTTTAAGGAATGTTGCGACGTAACCTTTATCCTGTCCTCTTTGAAGCATTTGCCCATAGAGAATGCCCATGGTTAACTCGGCGAGATAATCCCCAGTTAAAACATCTATTGGACCGCCTTCCACTAACTCTTTTGCTGCCGATAACTTATCGCCATAATAACCACTGCAATTCGCAATTCTAATTAGACTCTTGCTCATTGTTTCTCCTTGGATAACCCTCTAATAATTAGATCAGTTATCATGTTCGCTGAAACTTCAGGGGATTGATTTAACTGCATAACAATCTCGGGTTTAGAATACTCTTGGGCAATCCCACCTAAAATCATTGCCACTGCTTGAGTGTCAATCAATTCGATTTCATTTGCTTTAATGGCTTCTTGAAGTAATTTATTAATTTGCCGAATGTAGGCGTTTTGGTGAAAGTCAATCATCTGCTGTGCCCCTTTTATTTTTCTAAGATCCACTTCAAATTTCTTGGTCTTGGGGCCAACCGCCTCATTACCTATCTCTGTAAAGAGTCTGAGCTTACTAAGCGGTGATGAAACGTCCTTTATTGCAGAAAAGGCTTGTTTAGCGGTGTTGGTCAAGATTCGATCGATTGTTGAAATAATAAGTTCTTCCTTGCTTGGTGCAATTTCATACAAAGTTCTAAGAGAAACTTTAAGAGTCGAGGCAATATCTGACATAGTCTGATTAGCAATACCAGATTCCAGTAGCCTTTCAAAATTTTCCATAACCTCAATATGCTTCTCGGTTAACTCAACTTGTTTAGCTTTTGATATGGTCTGGCTCATTACTTGTTGTCCTCAGATTCAAGAATTAAAAGATTGGCACCGAGATCAACTTGGTCACCGACTTTTATAAAGATCTCATCGACTGTTCCGTCCTGATCAGCAGAAATAGCATGGTTCATCTTCATCGCTTCAATAACCACCAATTCATCACCCATTGATACTGTCTGCCCTTGTTTGACATTAACTTCAATAACTTTCCCTGGCATTGGAGAAACAAGAGACCCTTCAGGAGCTTTTGCACTTGATGATTGAAATCGAGGGAGAACTTTCAATACTTTAGAACCACGTTGATGTGTTATGAGTATTAAGTTTTCATCTTTTGTGATGTTGTATTTATAGCGAAGGCTATTGATTTCAATATCAATAGAATCGGTGCTCCATTCATGGACTATGGCAATTGTCCCATCAGGGGTTCTAAATGAGTTGTCTCTTAACCGTTTATACTCAATTTCAAGCTCTTCTCCATCAATTTCAAACGATATTCTTTGATTGGGTAACCTTGCATTGTGCCAACCAGAGGGTATATTTTTTAAAACAGTAGCTGTCTTTCGATTTAATTCCTGGATCCAAAGAGCGGCAGAAATCCCAGTTAATGTTCGCTCTGATTCTGAGAGTATAATTTGCCCTTCCGGTTTGTATAATTCAATAAAGTCAGTGGTGGTATTTCCTGCAATAAAATCCTTGTTCCTCAAAATATTAGACAAAAATCCAATATTATTGGTAAACCCTCCAAAATGAGCTTTCTCAAGACCTATAGCAAGTTTTTCTGAAGCCTCTTGCCTGGTTGATCCGTGGGAGATAACTTTTGCTAGCATGGGGTCAAAATCGGTTCCTATCTGCATTCCTGCTTCTACTCCGGTGTCCCATCTAAGTCCATTATCATTTTTATGATTATCAGCTATTAATTTTCCTGTCGATGGAAGAAAGTCGTTAGCAGGATCTTCAGCGTATATTCTTGCCTCTATCGAATGACCGCTAAATGTTATATCTTCTTGTGTTAATTTTAATGCTTCACCCCTTGCAATATTAATTTGCTGTTTAACTATATCGATACCGGTAATCATTTCAGTCACTGGGTGCTCAACTTGTAAACGTGTGTTCATCTCAAGGAACCAAAATTCATTAGTCTTATCATCAAATAAGAACTCGATGGTTCCTGCAGATTCATACTTAATTTGTTTTGCTAGCTCGATCGCGGAACTGGTTAACTGATCCCTTATATCCTTGCTTAATCTAACCGAGGGTGCCTCTTCTATAATCTTCTGGTGACGACGTTGGATTGAACATTCCCTCTCACCTAGGTGGATAATGTTCCCTTGTTTATCGCCTAAAATCTGAACTTCAATATGCCTAGAACTTTCAACGTATCGTTCTATAAAGATTCTCTCATCACCAAAGGCATTCTTCGCCTCTTGCTTTGCAAGTCTTATGGCATCTTTGAGATGTTTCTCTTTGTAAACAATCCTCATTCCCTTGCCTCCACCACCTGCAGCAGCTTTGATGAGTAATGGAAAACCTATTTTGCTTGCAGACTTCTCAGTTTTTACAGAAGGCAGGATGGGCAGGTTTGCAAGCTTGGCATATTTTTTTGCTTCGATCTTATCGCCCATTGCTCTTATAGCTTCAGAAGAAGGGCCGATCCATAACAGACCTTTCTTTTTAATTAGCAATGGAAACTCTGGGTTCTCTGACAAAAAACCATAACCAGGATGAATTGCTTGCGATCCAGTTGCCTTAGCGGCTTTAATTATTGCCTCACTATCCAGATAAGATGTACCTATTCGGACAGCTTCATCTGCTTCTTTAACATAAGGAGAGTCCTTATCAGAATCGGTATAGATAGCCACCGCAGAAAGATTAGAATCATGAGCTGATCTAATAATTCTTGAGGCAATTTCTCCCCGATTAGCAACTAAGATTTTTCTCAGCTCACTCATAATCTAAAAACACCAAAAGCTTCCGTGCCTTTGATCGGGCGATTTCTTACCACAGATAAGCAGATTCCCAAGATTGTTCTTGTATCCCTTGGATCTATGATTCCGTCATCACTGATCAAGCCACTTGCTTCTAGAGCTTCAGAACCTTGATCTTGGCCGCCCATTACGGCGATCTTTGCTGAAGGCCAGATAAAAGTGAATCGATTGTTAAAAGCCCTGCCTGACATCGCATAAGTCCCTGCTCCGTAAGAAGCCCCTAAAATAATGGTTATATGCGGCACTGTTGAATTTGAGACAGCATTAATCATCTGCGAACCTTTTTTAACAATCCCATCTCTTTCAAATTCTTTACCGACAAGAAATCCTGTTACATTTTGAAGAAAGATTATTGGGGTATCTATCTTGTTGCACAATTGAATAAAGTGAGCTGCTTTTTGTGCAGAATCAGGGTATATAGCGCCGTTGTTTCCAATAATTCCAACTGGATAACCGTGAACATTTGCCCATCCACAAACTATAGTTGAACCGAATAAGGGCTTGAACTCCTCAAATCTTGAGCCATCCACAAATCTTGCAATTGCCTCTCTTATATCAAACGGTGTCTTAAGGTCTTTGCTGACTAAACCAAGTAGCTCTTCGCTATCGTATATCGGTTCCTCGTAAGTCTCCTCAGACTGCGATTCGCTCTTTTTCCAATTGAGATGAGACACCACTTCTCTGCAAAGTCTTAATGCGTCCATTTCATCCTCAGCAAGATAATCAGATAGGCCTGAAACCTCTGAGTGCATTTGAGCTCCACCGAGTGTTTCATCATTTGATATTTCACCAGTCGCCATTTTGACTAAAGGTGGTCCAGCTAGAAAAACTTTTGATTGGTCTCGAATAAATATATTGTAATCAGACATCCCAGGTTGATAGGCACCTCCAGCAGTGGATGATCCAAAAACAACGGCAATAGTTGGTATTCTCATTTTTGATAGTTCTGTCATTTCATAGAACCATCTTCCTGTTTCAGCAAAGTGGCCTTCGCCGATGTTCCATGGTTTTTTATCTGATGTTGGGTCAACTCTCAAGTCTGCGCCAGCCGATTCAACAAAACTTATATACGGGATACCATTGTCTCTAGCAATTTCTATACACCTACCCCACTTCTTTGCTGCGTATGGGGTTAATGCTCCAGCCAGAACAGTGGGATCATTACCAAATATTACGCATTCAACACCCGCTATTACTCCGATTCCTGCTACCGTTCCCCCTCCGATCGTGTAGTCTGAATCATAAGCAGCTAAAGGACTAATTTCTAGAAAGGGAGTGTCAGGGTCCAAAACATTAAAAATACGTTCTCGAATTGACATCTTGCCTTTCTTTGCAAGACGCTCGTGATGATAAGGGCCTCCTCCAGCCTCTGCAAGGTCGAGTAGATCGTCAATATCATTGAGCTTATTCTTGAGTTCCTTGTAGTTTTCTTCATAAATTGCTGAACTCGTATCCAAGCGTGATTCTAATTGTTGTTTTATTTTTTTTAGTTCCATTAAAAAAATAGCTATTGGTAATATTATTGACAAAACATTACCAAAGATAATATTCTAATACAAATAAATGAAAGAAATAATTTCAGCAATAAGAAATGAAATGTTGACTCTGAAGGAGTTAGTCGATTCATTAACTGATGATGATTGGTTATCCCCCACCGGATTTAAAGACTGGTCTGCTGAATTAATTATCTCCCACCTGTATTATTTTGACTTAATGACGATCTATTCGATTAATAAGCCCGAGAAATTTAATGAGGAAGGGCAATTTATTTTCTCAACATTTTCGAAAGAACAAGAGTCATTAAGTAGAGCAATGATTATCCTCAAACGACTTAAAACATCTGGCAAAAAAGAATTAACTGATGGCTGGTTAAGGTCAAATGATCTTATGTGTGAGACTTTTGAACGGATTGATCCAAAAACACGATGTAAATGGTTTGGCCCTGACATGGGCGCTAGAATGTTTATGACTGCACGATATATGGAAATTTGGTCACATGCTCAAGCAATCTATGATCTAACAGGAAAAAGTAGAATTTATAACGACGATATTAAAAACATCGTTAATATCGGTATTAAAACATTTGAGTGGACCTATATTAATAGAAAACTAGAAGTCCCAAAGCAAAAACCCTATATTGTTCTGAATTCTCCATCGAACAAACAATGGGAGTGGAATGAACCTTCTGATGAAAATTCAATTTATGGTTTAGCTAGTGATTTTTGTCATGTTGTCACGCAAAATAGGAATGTCTTAGACACTAAATTAGAGGTAACCGGTTCTATTGCAAATCATTGGATGTCTATAGCACAATGTTTTGCTGGAGATCCAGAAACACCGCCTGAAAAAGGGTCAAGAGTTTAAAAAGGAAATATTATGAAATGGACTGATGAACATGAAAGTATAAGAGAAACAGCTGCAAAATTTGTAGACAACGAAATCAATCCATTCGTTGATCAGTGGGAAGAGGATGGTATTTTCCCAGCACATGAGTTATTCAAAAAATTAGGCGATTTAGGAATGCTTGGTATCAGTAAACCTGAAAAATATGGAGGACTCGGACTAGATTACAGTTATTCGATAGTGTTTGCCGAGGAAATGGGCAGAATTCAAACTGGTGGAGTTGGAATGGGTATAGGGATACAGACAGATATGTCCACGCCTGCACTTGCAAAATTTGGTAGTGAGGAACTTTGTAATGAATTTTTAGTACCTGCCATTTCTGGAGATGTAGTTACCTCTATCGCTGTGAGTGAACCGCACGCAGGTTCAGATGTTGCTGCAATTAAAACTGAAGCAAAAAAAGATGGTGATGACTATGTAATCAACGGGACAAAAATGTGGATATCCAATTCAACTCAAGCTGATTATTTTTGCTTATTAGCCAACACGAGCGAAGGACAGCGACATAAAAATAAATCATTAATCATAGTCCCTTCGGACACACCAGGGGTCTCTCTATCCGAGCCTCTAAATAAATTAGGGATGCGCTCCTCTGATACTGCCCAAATATTCTTCGATAACGTCAGAGTACCTCAAAAAAATAGAATCGGTGAAGAAGGAATGGGTTTTATGTATCAAATGTTTCAATTTCAGGAAGAGAGAATTTATGCAGCAGCATCAGCTTTAAAAAGTTATGAAAATATTATTCAAGAAACCATCGAATACACTAAGCAAAGAGAAACTTTTGGAAAGCCAATTCTAGATAACCAAATTGTGCAATTTAAACTGGCAGAACTGCAAACTGAAGTGGAATTACTCAGAGCATTAACCTACAACGCCGTGGAAGAATACATAGACGGCAAAGATGTCCTTACAAAAGCATCTATGGTTAAACTCAAATCTGGTCGATTAGGAAGAGAGCTAACAGATGCCTGCCTCCAATTCTGGGGTGGAATGGGCTTTATGTGGGAAAGCTCAGTAGCTAGAGCTTATAGAGACACTAGATTGGGTTCCATTGGAGGTGGAAGCGATGAAGTCATGTTAGGGATTATTTCCAAGCAAATGGGGCTTTTGGATAGAGATTAAGGGTTGTTCTCCTCTTCTCTATTCTTTCTTCTTTCCCTCATTCTTTGCCACCAACCTTTTTCATCTGATTCTGCTTCAGACCTTTCAGATAATTGACTCGGCCTATTAGTCTTTAATACTCCATCTGCAAAATAATTAGGTGACACGTCTAAACATTCACCTGTGGATGATTTGGTTGGCTTTATGGAGCTCTTTTGATTAAATGCTTGTCGTTCTATTGCATTGTCTCGACCCTCAATAGTTCGATCAATCAAGTCCAATAACTCAGATAACTGATCACCTGATATTTGCTCTTGTGATTCAGCTTTGGATTCCAGTTCTTCTTTTAGTACAGGCAAATACTCCTCTGATATAGGTGATTCTGACTCGGAGATTTCAGGTATAAAAAACGCAGATCGCTTTTGTATTTCTCTTAGTGTTTCTGGAATCACTAAGTTAGGAATTGAATAACTTTCTTGATATTCTTGAGCTTCATCGCATGTTTGCACAGCAGGCTCAAACAAACTGCAACTGGTCATAGTTATTACAGCAACTGGAAATAGAAAATATTTCGTTACAGTCTGCCTCTTATAGCATCGGTCAATAATCATAGTTTCTTCAATATTATTTACGATTTAGTTTATAAAATATTCTGTTAATACTTTTTGTGGTGCACTTAATATAAAATAATGAGATGAGTCTACCAAATACTCAATTTTTATTATTATATTTTTATAGATGAGGTAACTATGTCTAAAGTACAAGTTGGTAAAAAAGTCCCAGATTTTAGAGCATTGCTGGACAACGAAGAAACATTTAAATTTAGTGAAAATAAAGGCAAGAATCTTGTGATCTACTTTTACCCAAAAGATAATACACCTGGCTGCACTAAAGAAGGAGAGGATTTTAGGGATAATTATAATGTTTTAAAAAAACTTAATACTGAAGTAATTGGTGTGTCTAAAGATTCAGCAGCTTCTCATCAAAAGTTTATCGCTAAATTCAATTTCCCCTTCAATCTTATCTCTGACGAAGATGAAAAAGTTTGCAATCTGTTTGATGTAATCAAAGAGAAAAATATGTACGGAAGAAAATATATGGGAATAGAGAGAAGCACATTTCTTATTGATGCTAATGGGAAACTTGTTAAAGAATGGAGGAAAGTTAGGGTCAAAGGTCATGTAGATGATGTGCTTGAATCTATAAAAGAAATATAGTTTATGTATTTAGTCTCATTAAGATTATTGGTTTTGACACTATTCTTATACAGCGCTTCGACGTTGGCAGAAATAGAGTTGCCCGATCTTGGAAATCCTTCGGATATTTATTTATCAAAAATGGATGAACCAGCTATTGGTAGAGCCTATTTCAGAAGTCTTAGAGCGCAACAACAAGTTGTTGAAGACCCTTTGCTTGCAGAATACATACAAAACTTGGGAGAAAAATTATCTTCAAAGGTGCAAAGTGGTGACTTTGATTTTAATTATTTCTTTGTTCCACAAAACTCAATAAACGCCTTTGCTATGCCTGGAGGTTATATAGGGATTCACACAGGACTGTGTGTTAATGCTGATAATGAGAGTCAGTTAGCGTCAGTTTTAGCCCACGAGATAAGTCATGTCACACAACGACATATTTCAAGACAAATTGGTGATCAAGTCCCAAATTCTATTCAAGGTGGTCTTGTTCTCTTAGGAGCAATATTGCTTGGTGCGGCAACAGGAAGTCCTGAATTGGTTGAGGCTGGAGCTTTTGCTGCCCCTGCCATAATGACGCAAGGACAAATAGACTTTACAAGAGAAATGGAAATTGAAGCAGACGCAATAGGAATAAAAACTCTAGGATTATCAAATTATGATCCTTACGCAATGGCAGATTTTTTCAATAAGCTCTCCACTGGTGAGGACCCAAGAAATGCAGCTTCAACAGAATTCTTAAGAACGCACCCGCTTTCTGTAAATCGCTCAGCAGCAGCCAAAAAACAAGCACGAAATATGGTTGTAGAAACTGTAGAAGAGTCTCTAGGCTTTGAGCTTGCAAAAAATCGTATTCGCTTCCTCAACAGTAATATCCCTGAAAAGACGCTTGATTACTTTGAGAATGAAACACAAAGTCTTAATCTAAACAGCAACCTTAGTAATAAATCTATTGGAGAACTCTATGGTCTAGCTTTAATATCTATTGAATTAGGTTTATTAGATAAAGCTGAGAATATACTTCAAAAATTAATCCAACAAAATTCAGATTATCCCCACTTTCATATTGCTTATATGGATCTATTGATCAAGAAAAACCAAACCAATAAAGGAATAACCTATATTAAGGAGCGCTTAAGTCTTTCTCCACGAAATCTTCCGCTGACATTAGCCTATGCTGAGGCAGAATTGAATTATGGAAACCCTAAAAAATCTCATGAAATATTACTCGACTTATTCAATACAATACCTCCTTCGCCATCACAGATTAGACTTATTGCAAACTCTGCCAATCAAGCTGGTGATTTTGCTGACTCATTTTCTTACATGGCAGAATACTACTTAAGTATTGGAGGTTTTGAACAAGCAAGAGAACAATTGAATGTTGCCCTATCATTCGATTCCTTATCTAAAATTCAAACTGCTAAGTTTATTGCAAGGCTAAATGAAATTGAAGAATATATAGATGAAATGAATAGACAAAGACGATGAAATCATTTTTTTTAAAAATCACTTTAGTCACTCTGCTTTTAATGTCATACGGATGCAGTTACCAAGGTGCTTTAGCTCCTATTGAAGAAGACCCCTATGAACAAATGAACCGGTCAATTTATGAGTTTAATGAAAATCTAGATAAAACTGTCCTGGAACCAGTTGCTGATAGCTATGATTTTGTCATACCTGAGCTTTTTCAAACTGGTTTCCAGAATTTCTTTAATAATGCTAATTACCCTGTGACAATAGTTAACCAAGCTCTGCAAGGTAAATTGGATGATTCTATGGAGAGCTTATTTAGATTTACAATTAACACAACGATTGGCTTAGGTGGTCTTTTTGATCCTGCCAAAAGTCTAGGTTTTGAATTAAAGAGTGAAGATTTTGGGCAAACGCTAGGAGTTTGGGGTGTTGGTAAAGGTTCATATCTTATGACACCCTTGTTTGGCCCATATACTCTTAGACATGCCTTCGGCGATGCTGTGGATAATTTATTGAGTCCAATCAATTATATAGACGACACTGCAACCAAATACACAATAAAGATTATTGATAAAGTTCAAGAAAGATCAGATCTATCTGCACTTGAAGAAGAGCTTTACAGTTCCTATGATCCTTATCAATACATAAGAGACTCTTACATTCAAAACCGCGATTATAAAATGACAGATGGAACTATCGAGGATGAATTAGAAGATGAACTGTTTGACCTAGAAGATTTCTAATCTTTCTATTACAGCATCAATTCCATTTGCATTAATTTCAGCATTAAATTGATTGCGATAATTTTTGATGTATGAAACACCTTCGATTTTGACATCATAGAATCGCCAACCCTCTTTAAACTTTCCAAAACTGAAATTCATTGGAATAAGCTCACCCTGATACATAACTTCAGATTTAACTGTCAGTTTCTTCGTCTCTGCGGTAATAGTTACATTATTTAGTACGGTGATCTGACTGACATCAAAATTCAGCAGTGTAAGCGCATAAGATCTCACTAGCGATTGATACAATCCCTCGGTAAACCTTTCTCTTTGATTAACAGAAGCCGACTTCCAATGTTGATTTAAGACCAATCTTCCGGCATATCTTTTCTGGAAATATGGCGATAGGGTTTTATCAATAATTAAATAAAGCTCTTCTCTTTCACTATCTAACCTCTTTCGATTCTCATCATCACCTAAACCGAGTGTCATTGAATCGATAGACGATCGGATCATTTCAAAAGGCTCTATTTCATTCTCTGCAGAAAGATTCCCTGAAAGAAAAATAATTATAATGAATGCAAATCTATATAGAGAAATACTCATAGTAAAATCTTAGTTAGTCTGCTTCCTCCATTTGAGGGTTGTAATTTCCAGTTCTAGCTAAACTATTAAGTCTTGACCTCTTTAAAAATGCATCCTGGCCAGACTTCAGATTCTCATCAGCACCGGCCCAAGCATTTAATGGCTGCGCTTGAAGAGCTCGCCCATATGAGAAAGACAGTTGCCAAGGATGTGGTCCCATTTCATTCATAGCACTTAAGTGAGCGGTTGCTTCTTCTGAAGTTTGACCTCCTGATAAAAAAGCAATGCCTGGCACTTCATCTGGTACATTCTCAGATAAGCACTTAACGGTTGCAGTCGCCACAGTGGCAACATCTGCCCTATCACTGGCATCGGTCCCTGAAATAACCATATTGGGTTTAAGGATAATCCCATTGAGAGCAACTTTTTGATCTTCCAAGACCTTGAAAACATGATCTAAAACTTTGGTTGTAACATCGAAACAGGTTTCTATACTGTGATTCCCGTCCATTAATATTTCAGGCTCTACAATCGGAACCATCTTAGCTTCCTGGCATAATGCAGAATATCTAGCAAGCGCATGAGCGTTGACATCGATACAGGCCATACTTGGTTGATTATCTCCAATCCCTATTACGGCTCTCCATTTTGCAAATCGTGCGCCCAAGGAATAATATTCTTCGAGTCTTTCCCTTAACCCATCTAATCCTTCAGTCACTGTTTCACCTGGATGCATGGGTAAATCTTTGGCGCCCTTATCTACTTTTATTCCTGGCACAATACCCAATGAAGTTAAATATTCAGCAAAAGGAACTCCGTCATTCGTTGTTTGTCTGATAGTTTCATCAAATAGTATTACCCCACTTATATAATCTGAAATACTAGGGGCAGTAAACAACATGTTTCGATAGGTTTGTCGGCTGCTTTCTGTAGATTCAGTGTCTATAGTTGCAAATCTTTTTCCAATTGTTGGGGTGCTCTCGTCGGCTGCTAAAATTCCTTTATTAGGAGCCACCATCGATTGAGCTATTGAGTTAAGTGAACTTAGATCCATTTCTTCCTCCATTTTGTTATGGATAATTATAACCAAGATAGATTCTTGCATACACCATTGATTACAAAAATAAGCGCTTTATGTATTGCATATACGTTAAAAGGGACTAAAATAGTCCCATATTTACATGTTGAGGGTAAATTGTGCTAAGAATTAAAAAAATGACTGATTACGCAGTCCTGATTTTATCGAATCTGGCAATGCACGAAGATTTTTTAACCGCTAAGGAAATTGCCTCAGCGACACATATTTCATTGCCAACAGTTAAAAAGTTACTAAAGAAATTAAATAAAAAAGGTCTTGTTAATTCCAGACAAGGAGTTCTTGGTGGTTACACCCTTCACACAGATGCAAAAACAATAAGTATTGCCCTCCTCTTAAATGCTCTAGAGGGAAATTTATCTCTCACTCAGTGTGCAAGCGAAAGTGATAAGTGTTCCGTGGAAGATTTCTGTCAGATTGGTAATGCTTGGCAACTTATCAACCAGAGGGTTTTTGCCTCGCTTGATGACTTAACCCTTATGGATTTAATAAAACCTCAAAGAATTGAACATTTTTTAAGCACCTCAATACCGGTCAGATCTTCTAAGCACTAATATGGAAAAACAACAAAACAAAGAAATTAATGAATTCTTGAAGAAGAATTATGAGTATGGTTTTGAAACAGATATTGAATCTGAAACTCTTCCACCTGGAATAAACGAAGATGTTATTAGAATTATCTCTGAAAAAAAGAAAGAGCCAGAATTTCTTTTAAATTGGCGATTAAAAGCATTCGCTCATTGGAAAAAGCTTAAGGCTCCCGAATGGAGTCAATTGAATATTGACCCTATTGATTATCAGTCAATCTCTTATTTCTCTAAACCAAAGCAAGATGATGGTCCAAAATCATTAGATGAAGTCGACCCTAAATTACTCGAGACATACGAAAAACTCGGTATTCCTTTACATGAACGAGCAAAGTTAGCTGGGGTCGCAGTAGATGCTGTTTTTGATAGTGTTTCCGTAGTAACAACATTTAAAGATAAGTTAGCTGAAGCTGGAGTCATCTTTTGTTCTTTCTCAGAGGCTGTCCAGGACCATCCAGAGTTAATAAAAAAATACCTCGGCAAGGTTGTGCCATATCGCGATAACTATTTTGCAGCATTGAATGCAGCTGTCTTCTCTGATGGCACCTTTGTGTATATTCCCAAAGGTGTTAGATGCCCAATGGAGTTATCTACTTATTTTAGAATCAATGAAGCTAAGACTGGTCAATTTGAAAGAACATTAATAGTTGCTGATGAAAAGAGTTATGTGAGCTATCTAGAAGGTTGCACGGCACCAATGAGGGACGAGAATCAACTTCATGCAGCAGTTGTAGAACTAATTGCTCTTAATGATGCAGAAATAAAGTATTCAACCGTACAAAATTGGTATCCTGGCGACGAAAAAGGCAAAGGTGGAATCTACAATTTTGTTACTAAGCGTGGCGATTGCAGAGGAGAAAATTCAAAAATATCATGGACACAAATTGAAACAGGATCAGCCATTACCTGGAAATACCCGAGTTGCATCTTAAGAGGCAATAATTCTACAGGGGAATTCCACTCCATAGCGCTTACTAATAATCTACAACAAGCCGATACAGGGACTAAAATGATTCACTTAGGCAAAAACACAAAAAGTAAGATTATCAGCAAAGGTATTTCAGCTAGATCTTCTCAAAATACATACAGAGGTTTAGTCTCTATGTCTAAAGGTGCATCGCAATCAAGGAATTACACCCAATGCGATTCTTTATTGATTGGAAATCAATCAGGTGCTCATACTTTTCCATCTATCAATGTTAATAACACGAGTTCCACTCTTGAGCATGAAGCAACAACATCTAAGATTTCAGATGATCAATTATTCTATTGTCAACAGAGAGGCATTGATGAAGAAGATGCTATTGGGCTAATAGTTAGTGGTTTTTGCAAAGAGGTATTGAATGAATTGCCAATGGAGTTTGCTGTTGAGGCAAGAGCTCTTCTTCAAGTAAATCTTGAAGGAGCTATCGGATAAAAGGCTTGAGGATTTAAAAAGTTGAGTAATAAAAAAGAATACGTATTGGAGATCAATGATCTTTCTGTTTCAACATCTGGAAGTAAGATTTTAGATGGTTTGAACCTAAGCGTAAAAAAGGGAGAAACACACGCAATTATGGGGCCAAACGGATCAGGTAAGAGCACTCTAGCAAAAACCATAGCCGGTCATACTGACTATGAAATCAACAGCGGAACCATCAAGTTTCTTGGCAGTGATTTAATATCCATGCCCATTGAAGAAAGATCTAATCTAGGTCTATTTCTTGGTTTCCAATATCCTATAGAAATTCCTGGCCTCTCTAATACAGCATTCCTAAAAGCAGCTATTAATGCTCAAAGGAAATACAACAACCTAGAAGATATTCCTGCCAATGAGTTTTTATTAGAGTTAAAAAGTAAGGCTGATCAACTAGGGCTAGATCAGAGTTTTCTCTCACGAGGAGTTAATGAAGGCTTTTCTGGTGGTGAAAAGAAAAGGAATGAGATACTCCAAATGTTAATGCTAAATCCAAAAGTCTCTATTCTTGATGAGACTGATTCAGGATTAGATATTGATTCAATGAAGATTGTTGCTGATGGCGTCAACTCGTTATAAATGATGGGCAAATTATTAAAACTGGTGACTTAACTCTAGCTAATGAACTTGAGAAAAAAGGTTACGAATGGCTGACCAAGAAAAAATAAAGAACCTATTTAGTTTTGAAAAAATTGCATCAATAACTTCAGGTAAACCTGACTACCCTGATTGGTTTGATGAATTCAAGCGTCTTTCTACAAAAAATCTCATGGATCAAAATTTACCCTCTATTAAAGATAGTGAATGGGAATCAACGAAGATTAATTCTTTAACTAAAAAGTTATTCAATGATGACTTTAATTTTAGTCACAGTGCGAATGATTTAATTGTTGGAGATACCAAAAAAGATCCAAATAAGATCACTATTAGTTTTTCTAATGGCATTTATATGTGTTCAGAGGAACTACCTAGCCACATTAAGATCTTAAGTCATATTAAAGATAAAGATAAATTTAGAGATCTTTTGGATATCAAAAAGGAGAATAACTCTTCTTTTTCATCCACCCTTAACTCAATAATTTTATCGGACCTTCTTCTCATAGAGACTTCAAGTAATCAAAAAGTAGACACTCTAATTCATATTATTAATCATGCTTCTAATGAAGCTAACCTAGCTCCAAGAATAGAAATCCGTGCCGCAACCAATAGTTCTGTAAAAATTCTTGAAGAGGTTAGAACTTCTAATGATTCAATAATGAATCACGTATTGAGGGTAAATTGCCAAAAGAATGCCAATATTGAATTCTACAAAGTGATTCAACGACAAGAGAATTCTCATTATCTAGGAACTCAAGATATAGAAGCTAGCGAAAATGCCAGAATCAAATTTTTTCTCTGGGATTTTGGTGGGGATACTTCAAAAACTGTAACTGACACAAAATTACTAGGTAAAAAATCGGAGATTAACTACTCTGCCCTTTTTACTCCAAATAAGTATTTACATTCGGGCAATCAAATAAAAATAAATCATGAGGCCAGCCATACAAAAAGTAAGATCAAGGTCAGAGGTGTTTTAAATGATCACTCCAGTGGAGTCTTCTATGGAAAAATAAAGGTAAAAGAGAGCGTAACCAAAACCTCAGCTTTCATGGAGAATAAAAATTTATTACTCTCAGACGATGCAAGTATTTCGAGCAAACCTATCCTGGAAATCTACAACGATGATACTGAGTGTTCTCACAGTGCAACCTCTGGATCTATTGATAAAGAAAAGCTTTTTTATCTTAAGACAAGAGGAATTGATGAAGTTGAAGCTAAAAGCTTTCTAGTAAACTCATTTATAGAGGAGATTTCTGGAGAAATTACAAATAAAAAAATACAGGATGTCTTTAAAAAATATTTAGTCCAGAGCGGACAATTATAAGCTATGGAAGAAAAAGCAAAAAAACCCTTCGAGCTAGATAGAGTCAGAGAAAACTTTCCTATTCTTGATCAAGATATTAATGGCTCTAAACTAATATATTTTGATAATGCGGCTTCGACCCAAAAACCTAGCAGGGTTATCAAATCAATTAAACAATATTATGAATCAGATCACTCCAACGTACATCGAGGGGTTCATAGCTTAAGCATAAGAGCTACTGAAAGTTATGAGAAATCCAGAAGAGTAATTTCGAGCTATATTAATGCAAAACATGAACATGAGGTAATCCATACTAAAGGAACGACTGAATCAATAAACCTTGTTGCCCAATCACTATCTGATCAAATTAAAGAAAATGATGAAATTTTAATTTCGGCTATGGAGCACCACTCGAATATTGTTCCTTGGCAAGAATTATGCAAAAGGTCCGGAGCAGTCTTAAAAGTTATACCAATTAATGAGACTGGAGATATTAACCTAGATGAAATGAATCGACTGATTTCATCAAAAACTAAAATAATCTCGATTACACATGTTTCTAATACTCTTGGGACTATCAACCCAATTAAAAAAATAATTAATCGTGCTAAATCAGTTGATGCATTAACACTAATAGATGGGGCACAGGCAGTTGCACATATGAGAATTGATGTTCAAGATATCGATTGTGACTTTTATGTGTTTTCAGGGCATAAATTATACGGACCAACAGGCACTGGGGTTTTATATGGAAAAGAAGAGGTATTAAAGAGCCTTAAGCCTTATCAATATGGAGGTGAGATGATTCTCAAAGTTACCTTTGATGAAACCACATACAATTCATTGCCACATAAGTTTGAAGCTGGAACTCCAAATATAGCCGGAACTATCGGTCTAATGAATGCCATTGAATATTTAAAGGAAATAGACTTTGACAGTGCTATTGATCATGAAATGGCTATACACGACTATGCGCTCCAGCAATTAAAGCTTCTGCCTAACCTTAAGGTTATAGGTGAGGCAAAAGATAAATCATCAATAATCTCTTTTACCATTGGTGAACTTCATCCACACGACGTGGGTACAATATTAAACCAGAAGGCTGTTGCGGTCAGGACGGGGCACCATTGTACAATGCCCTTAATGGATTTTTATCAAATACCCGGAACTATTAGAGCTTCATTTAGTTTTTATAACTCTAAAGAAGAAGTAGATGTCCTGGTTTCTGCTCTTGAGCTTGCAACCGAAATGCTAAGTTAACTATGGATAGCTTATATCAAGAAACAATAATGAATCATGGGCATAACCCTTTAAATTTTGGTAAACCAAATAATATAGGGCATTCAATAGAACAATTTAACCCCTTATGTGGTGACAAAATTATTCTTTATTTAATTAATGATGACTCGGCTAATTTTATGTTTGAAAGTGTGAGTTGCGTCATATGTAAAGCCTCTGCCTCTATGATGACGATGACTATAAACGATCTTAATTTTAATGAAAGAGTGTCCTTAATTGAAAGCATCATCGCTGGTATTAAAGAAGGCAATATAAATAATAATAATCTTTCAAAAGACCTTTTAAGTCTTAATCAAATAGTAAACTATCCTTCGAGAATTAATTGTGCCCTTTTACCATGGCAAACAGCACGTGATTTAATTAGGAACCATATTGATGAGTAGCCATCTAGACAATGATGAAATCATTACACTAACGAGAGATTGTGAGGTTATCTCAGTCCCGTATGGAGAAAAAGAGACTCTTAAAGCAGGAACAGAAGTTCAATTAATGCAAGCTATGGGGGGCTCATATACTGTATACAGCTCGCAGGGGATGTTTAGGATCAGTGGAAACAA
>LULT01000045.1_pt1 | contig 17905 bp, 25 predicted proteins | sample 728141 | NCBI WGS metagenome assembly LULT01 (sample SAMN03860282, study PRJNA289734) | marine metagenome | biome: seawater column; feature: ocean; material: water; isolation source: Red Sea water column Station 108 - depth 100m | place: Saudi Arabia: Red Sea | collected 2011-10-15 | depth 100 m | reverse complement strand
GTCACATAGGTTCTCAATATTAGAAAGCATATCAGCAATGTGCTTACTAACGAATGGTTTCTCACTACGTGCTGAAAATGCTAGAGCATTACGAAGTGCTGCTTGTGCTTCTCTTAGAGAATATTCTACTGAATTTGATAATGTCATGTTAATTCCAATGTCGGATTACTCCTGCGATAATAAAACAATTAGTGATAAGGTATGTAAGGAAGATGAAAGATCGAACAAGAAGTACAGGATTATCATACTTCTTGGTCTTATCATCAGAGAACGAACCCAATGCATACTTCCATATTCTGAATGCCTTAATGAGGGTCATAGTGTTTAACTATAGAATACCCCAATGCAAGGGCAATAAGTCCGATGCAGATCAAGGTCAATAGTAAATGCATTAAATGTCTCCTGGTTTACGGTTTTCAGAGTCCTCAATATTAAACTCACCACTAGGATATCTAGAAGCAAGTTTAAGAGTGTTAGCATAGAACACTTCATCCAATCGGATGTCCAATGCTCTAGCTGCTTGGGATGCATACCATAGTATATCACCCAACTCCTTAATCAAATGCTCTTTGTTAGAATCATTCCATGGTTTACCCTGATACTTAATCTTCTTAACAATCTCACAGAACTCACCTGCCTCAGCAGTCAATCCTTGTGATGCAGTATCTAAGAGAGATACATTACATCCCTGATCATATAATTGATTAAGACGATCAAGATACTGTGCACGATCCTTACTAGGTTCTGAACATGTCATGTCACAGAAGTGCATGTACTTATCCAGATCTATCTGGAACTTCTTCTGATCATGTTCTTCCCTTCTCTTTGCCTTAACCTTCTCTGCTGCTTGCCATGCAGAGAACCCTTTCTTATTAATAAGTTCTTCTGGAGTGGTGGGAGTATCATCTTTGATCTTCTCAGCACCCTCCTTCATCTCATCCTTCTGATCCTGAACCTTATCATTAAAGTCCTCAGCAATCTTAGACACTTTGTCTGTAGATGCTGGATCAAAGTTCACATTAGCAGAACCTAATGGTTGTTGATTTGGATTTCTTGCTTTAGTCATACCTTAAAGGAATCGAATTTGTTTTTACTGGGTTTGATCTCTACAACCTCTTCCTCTTTGCCAGGATCAGCGAGTGTTGCCTGTTCACAATCATACAGCCTCATCTTCCCTCTGTCAATACCTATGCAAAATCTTTTGTGAACTGTAGGATCATTATATCTATTCTTTAATTGCTTAACCATAATCTGATTTATCGCTTCCAATTCCTCAGTAGATATGAGAGCGAACATAAGGTCAGCAGTAGCAGGGAGTCCGAAAGACTCAGATGTGTCGGTAAGGTCAACATCGCTAGAACCGTAACCAGCACGAGTAGTTTGAGTAGCACTAACAATCGGGACGTTTGCTTCGACAGCCAAACCACGAAGCTCCTCCGCAATCGCCTTAACGAACGTGTATGAATTGACAATTGAGTTCTTGTAACGAGAGGATGAACATATGTTTAGATAGTCTATGAAGATTATATCAGGACTGAATCCTTTCTTCATTGCTAACTCATTTAGGAGTGCTTTAAAATGACCGACGTGTGCCGATGCAGTTGGGTACTCCTTGATAACTAAACGACCTTGTGTCTTCTTATTTAACTTGTCTATCTTATTACGAAACTGTGCTTTACTAAACAGTGGATCAGATAGTTGTTGGATTGGTACATTCAGAAGATTTGCATCGATTCTCTCAGCAATTTTCTCCTCTGCCATCTCAAGAGTAATATACAATACGTTACGTCCGTTGAGGAGACAGGCACTAGCCATGTGACACATAAACAAAGACTTACCAACACCTGTACCAGCAAGAGCGATGTTAAGAGTCTTATTAGGTAAACCACCCTTGGTAATCTTGTTAAAATATTCCAAGTCGAACGGGATCTTATCCTCGACTGTGTGGTAGAAATCATAACGTTCTTCAGCATCCTTTATATAATCATGACCAACAGTCTCATCAAAGCATGTACCTAATGCTTCTGACATGATATGTGGTATGGCATCTTTAGTACGAGTCTTATCCTGACCGTCAGCAATCTTAATACTATCCATCAATGCCAAATAGATAGCACGTTCTTTACACCATTTCTCTGTAGTATCTAACAACCAATCATCATTATATTGATCATGATCTAACTTATCATCTAGAAAGTTTTCGATCTCCTTCATGATCTCTTCACTGAGATCCCTTCTCTTCTCTACCTCAATCTTAATAGCAGTAGGTTCTGGAACAGCATTATACTCCTCAACATACAACCTAACTGTATCAAAGATAGTTCTGTGATGTATAGACTCAAAGTACTCATCCTGAATAAAGGGTAGAGTCTTCCTACAGTAATCCTCATCTAAAATAAGTTTACTTAGGGTAATCTCTTCGATCTTTTGCATTAGAGATAGTGTAGATAGGTTCCTACAATCCACTTGTCACCAGACAAGGGTGCCTTCCCTTCATGAGGGAACATCCATGTAGGTGGAAAGCATAGCACAGATCCTTGCTTTGCCTTTACTTTGTAATTAATATTATTAAAGTACGTCTGTCCACCCTTCTCTACATCATTCAGATAGAAGAACATAGCAAGGAAACGTCTAGCACTGTCATGGTTACCCACATCAACGTGCCAGTCATAACGATCATTCTTTTCATGGTCGTAATGCTTTAATCTTATCTGTTCTAATGCATTTTGAGGTGGCCAATAGTCTCTACATTGCACATCAGTCATGTACTGTTCAGCAATAGACTTGATAGCAGTGACCAATTGGTTATGTACCTTCTGCCATTCCTCTATCTTATCTTCCTCTGCCATCATGGTTAGGTTCCACATGTTCCACTGTGGACGACCCTTCTGCTCCCATCTTTCTGGTTCAGTTTTAGATGCAAGATCAATGATGTTACGACACAAGTTAGTGTCTAAGGCACCAGGATATACCTTAACGAAATCCTTTAGACTAACTACCATAGGAAAACTCCTTCGCTGCTACTTCATCTAATGCTTGCATCACTTCTGGAGTGAAATACTTTTCTGGTTCTGCCAGAATAGACTTAGGATATAGATTAGAGCCACCCATCTTATAGCGGTTACCGACTCGCTCAAAGACTCCATGTCTCTCACCCAGTTCCAGTAGTCCGTAATACTTGTCAAGACCTCGTTCGTCATAGAATAATCGTACCTCCACTTTAGAATTCTCCTTGGTGAATCGAGACTTCTTAGTCTCACACTTGATAAGGTTGCCTACGACATCCTTACCATCCTTCTCCTTGGATTTAGATAAGTATATTATAGTACTAGCAGCATACTTTAGTCCACTACCACCGCCCATTTCTTTCATTGGCACATAGGCACCCACCACATCATACGTATGGTTGGTTACGATCATAGGGATGTTTGCCTTACCCAGTTTGAGTGTCAGTACTCTAAAGATAGACTTAACAACCTGTGCTCTGGTCATATCTCTAGTATCCTTACCCTCCTGTGTGTCCTGTACCTCCTTAGTGGTGGACAACATACCAAGGGAATCCAGTACAAACATTACTGGTTTACGTTGCTCCTTTGGATAGGATAAATGTATATCTACTGCCTTAATTGCTTGCTGTCTGAAATCTTGTACTGTAGTAACAGGACATAGGAACATACGAGTGGAGTCTATACCCCGACTCTCTATCATGTCCTTAGATATAGCACTTTCAGACTCAAAATAAACAACATTAGCATCAGGATGAGATTGGAGAAAATGCTGTACCATACCAAGGCAGAAAAATGTTTTGCCAGTGCTTGACTCACCTGCAATAGCTGTGATCTTATTCCCTGGAACACCTCCGAAGATGCTTCCTGATACAATAGCGTTAAAGAGGAAGCTACCCGTATCGATAAAACCACTTGTGTCGCCAGCAGCAACACCATCAGAAACAACGCCAGCGTACTCATTTCCTATCTCCTTGGCGATGTCTGTAAAAAAAGAATTTGTCATCCAAAAATATGCTCCAGTGATACACGTTTCTCAGGGGACCAACCTATAGCATCAAGGATAACCTTGATAGGTGCAAGAAAACTCTTCTCAAATTGTAAGTCATAGTCTATCGATCCGTCAAGCTCAAACTCAGATGGTAAAGTTTGGAAGAACGAGATGACATTCTCTCCTATACGATTTGGTTTCCTCAAATACATGTACTTAATTTTCTCACCCTCCTGAATGAGTGGAAACTTGTGTGCTATCTTATGTTTCTTAACATAAAAATTATATAATAGTGACCCACGTACATGCATGGGACACCCCTTACCATAGATGTCTTTACTAGAAGAGAACTTCTGTATATTGTTACAACTACGTGGGAATGCTATGTCCTCCAACGGTAGTGTCTCAAATTCCTTTCTAAACTTAGACACATATGACTGAACCTGATCCTCTGTACCAGTCATAACAAGATCTAATGTATCTTTAATTGCTACACGACATGGTGCAGGTGTAGAAGACTTAACTGCTTCTATACCCATCATCTTTAGTTTAGGTTCAGCATACTGAACACCCTCACTGTTCCATACATTAAGAATGTATCTCTTCTTCGCAGTCCAAATACCTTTATCAGCGAGGTTCTCTCGCTTCATGATCATCTTCTGATCATATGCATTTACATAGGTAGCCAGTTCTTGGTAAGAATCTTGTATATACTTATCAAGTTCCACGTCACACACCTTCGTAAGGAACCGCAGAGTGCTCTCACTGCTTTTCTCTCTGCCCTTGTATACAGCTTTAACCAAAGGACCCAAATGCAAATAAATGGAATCGGTATCAGAAGCAATAACATAATCTTTCTCCTCAGTTTTCAGTACCTTATTCATGTACTGGTTTATTTTATTCTCTATCCATCTGATTGATACTTGTCCCGACAAGGTGATGGCTTCAGCGTTCGCAAGATTGTAATATCTGAAGTACTGGTTACCGATAGCACCGTAGGCAGAGTTAAGTTGGATCTTTCTGGCCATCTGGATATTATTATATCTAGCAATGTCCTTCTGGAGTTGTTCTGTGGGGGTGTGCTCATAGTCTTGCTTTGCCTTAAGCATCTTCTTCTTATAGATCGTACGGTCATCGTAGATCCGTTGCATCATTTCAGGTAGGAATCCGTGGATGTCCTTGCGGTATTGTGCTCCATTGGCACACACGGAATAATCTCCATCGATCCTGACTTCTCTACTAAGCAGTCCATCAACTGAGGCTGTTGCATGTCGTCTCTCAACAAGGGTTTCGGGACTGATGTTGTACTGCATGATGAGATGAGGATACAGGGAGTTAAGATCAAAACTCGCAACCCATTCATACATGCCTGGTGTAGGCTCTTTGACATATGCCCCTGCGTATTGGTCATCTTTCTTAGTACTTATCTTAGGTGGAACAACAACATTTCTCTTTGCTAGATCATTATAGATGAGGGTATCCCACATCCTTACCTGACTATAAACATCAGATAGATTTACCTTAGCGTCATAAGAAAGTGTCAATGCTAACTCAATCAGTTTCATCTTGTCTTCCAAACGGTCAACAAGTTCCACGTCATGTATATTATATTCTACAAACTTCTGCCAATCATTTGTATAGAATGCTTTAAAATTCTCAAACTCAGAGTGGTCTAGTTTCTGCTGCCCTAGTTCTACGTTAGCAATATGATCTAGGCGATAAGATGCTTGTGCTGAATAGGTAAACTTCTGATACAAATCAAGATAGTCAAGGATCGTAACACCAGCAATTTGATATGCCAGTTGCTTACGACCCCTGATTACTATCTCTCTATCTACCACTCTATTCCACGGTGAGAGGGACTTCTTCCACTTCTCACCTAGCACCCGCTCCATGCGACGACAGATGTAAGGGATGTCATATAAATTACAGTTCCAACCTGTAATAACATCGGGAGTATTAGCGACCCACCATGAATGGAAGTCTTCTAACAACTCCTGCTCCGTCCAAAAGACCCGATACTCAACGTTATCGGGTGCATTAAATTCCCTGCTACCCCAAGTTATAATTTTCTTGGAGACGACATCCTTTAAGGTGATGCATAGCACCTCCTCACGACACTCCTCTACAGAAGGGAACCCATTATCACATCCAACCTCAATGTCAATCGTAAAGATCTTCATGAGGTCCATATCAAAACGGATCTCGTCAGGGAATCTCTCGGCAATGTACTGATACACGAACCGTTCATACCCATGTACCTCTAGACCATCAACATGCTCATACTTCTCAAGGAAACTACGAGCATCCCTTGCTCCATCGAACTTCTTAGGGTGTGCATAACGTCCATCTAGAGTCTTATACTTTGACGTTTTGGACTGATCCTCTGGTACAAAATATAAGGTAGGTCGAACCTTCTCCCTGTACTGGACAGGTTCCTGGCCTTCATACCCCCTATAGAGTATATCATCGCCAAGGAGAAGAACGTCCGTATAAAAATCCATCAACCTCCAGTCGCTTTCTTGTAAGCATCTGCTATCGTAGCAGACGGATCCATTATAGTAAAGAGTAGGTCAGATGTCAAGAACAAATCTCTCTGATCTGTATGCTTAGGATATGGTTCTAACGTACCATCATCCTTAACTACCATGCATCTCTCTATGAGAAGACTAGGTTCTTCATCTAACTCAGTCAGCTGTCCCAACAGGTGTAACTGGGGGTTGGTCTTCAGTAGTATCAGTTTCAGCATTGGCTTCTAATAGTTCATGGTACTTTGATAGGAGGTTATCATGTGGTTCATATATAAGTGCTACTGATGGTATCGGTAGAAATATATAAGAGTGCTTTGACAATGGAACATATGTCTGAAACTCTATGTCAATCTCATCTAAGTCAAGTGACTGCTCTTGTTCCAACAGCAACGTTGCATTAGGTTTGATAGTTAAAGCATATGGATACTCCAATTTATATGCCATAGCAGGACCATCCTCACTCTGACGCATCTCCTTTACGTCAGCGATTACGTCCTCTCCGTTTTGCATTCTTACGACCTTTACGCTCATAATCTTTCTCCATTAGTGTGTAGTACGATTCTTTAATCAAATCTGCAAATGCTCGACGGGCATTAATGTTCTTCTCTTCAGATAGAATGTGGACATATTGCATAAACTCATCCATCTGGTCAGGTGGAATGTCCACTGTAAGAGTCTCACTCTTCTCAGTGTATGCTGGACATAGATTAACATACATGTTCATTGTTATCTCCAAACAAAAAGAGACCCTCAGGTCTCTTTGGTTGTGTTTTATATAGGCTTCAGATCAGATCTGGATCTGGTATACAATCCTCACAGTTAGGATCGCCATCCCACTCATCATCTTCTCCTGCAGGAACCTTAGCAGGTGGATGCAGGGTTATATGACCCTCGAATGGTTGATGTGCATGCTCAAGTAGATGATCTACCTTAGCTAACAGTTCGACCCTTGACCTTAATAAATGATCTACCTTTTGATTTAATTCGTGCAAATGCTGATGAATCTCTGATAGTGGATCACCTCCTGGAAATGGATTAGTATTTTCTGGAATTAGTCCTGGTGCAGTATCTGATACGTCAGTACCAGGTACTCCTGTAAATTCTGATTCAGTCATCCTCCTCTTGTTTTGGTGGTGTTTGTTGTTCTTGTTCTATCAATGGAGCAATGTCAGGTAGTTCAGCGTCAGTAAGAAGAGAGACAGGAGCACTCACAGCAGCAATAGAAACTGCTGTGAACACTAAACCTGCCTCTAATAACTCAAGTAGTTCTACCATTCATCCTCCATTAATTCTTTTACCCATTCCTGCCTGCCACAGAATCCGTGTGCATCCTTCTCACCATCCATATGGTACATGGTATGCATAAATTCTACCATAAAGAAGAAACCAATCATCATCATTGGCAGCATCCACAGTGGGTGACCTAAAACTTCACAGAACTCTTCATAGTACTTACGAAAAGGTGTCTTCTCGTACTGTTTTTTATCAGCCACTGTGGTATGACAGTTACTATATGTATACTATCACATATAGTCTTTTCTTGCATGGTGCTCAGGAACTATCTTACCAAGTAAGACATTCAGTAGTCCATCTTCGAAATCAACATGCTTGATCTCTACATCCTCAGAGAGTTGCCATGACCTACTGAAGTTTCTCTTAGAGAGTCCTCTGTAAGCATACTCTGGTTCTTCTTTCTCTTCTACCTTACCTTCTACAAAGAGTTTACCATACTCGGTATACACTTTGACTTCATCCTTTTTAAATCCTGCTAGTGCGACCTCCAAACGTGATTCATGATTACTAAGATGAATCAAATTGTAGGGTGGGTAGTTTGTCGATTGATCTTGACTAAAGAAATGATCGAAGTATGAGTCTAGTCCTATGCCATACTTGTTGATCTTTTCCATAAGCTGTGGAAGATCTGTCGCACGATAACGTGTTAGGTTAGTCATTTGTTATGCTCCTTTACTAAGCGAGTTTTATTGTGTGGTCCCCGAAGGCAACCACATATATTTATAGCATATCGGCCTGATACTAGGGGTAGTGCTATCCGAATAGTACATTTGTAACAGGTAGTAATCGGCTAAATAGAATCACCTAGGTAAAAACACATGAGAAAAGTATTACTGCTTTTCGGTATGATTTTGATGAGTGGCTCTGCTGCAAGAGCGGATATATATCATAAAATGACAACTAGTGCTGCCCTACAAGTGGATGCAGCTAGTACATCTGTGACTAGACAAGGAAATACATTTAGTATATCTGGTAACAATGTCTCAACAACAGTAACACCTACTGGTGGGTCTGCTGCTGCGAGTCTTGGTGGCATATCTGCTGTAAGTGCTACAGGTGTTGCTACATTTACTGTTCCAGATGCGACCCAAACGACAGCTGGAGATGCATTCAGCTTCACGACTAGTCTAACTACAGGTGACGCTATCGTAACTAGTGCACCTACTACAGGTAGTACAACTGCTGGATATTCCAACCAGTATGCTACTGCTGCTGGTACTGGTTCCAATGGAATGGCTCAGGTTACTAGTGCTCACGGATTTGCAGTTGATGGTGATGGAGACACACTGACTGCTATTGGTGGTGCAGGTAGTACAGTGACAACACAATTCGTATCTGAACTCACGGTAAGATAGTGATATATAGTGATGAAGAAGACGATTGCCCTATATGTGACTGCTGTGGGTACTGTACTTGCAAGTGCTGTACCTGCCCTGGCGGTCCCTGTGGTCCCCAACTTCACCCAGGGCTCAATGACGAGCCACACCGAGACAACCTCGACAGTGACTGAGACGATTAACTCTATTGACTATAATACAGGATGGCAATATTCAGTAACGGGAACAGGAATTTCACACAATGGATCAAGTCTATTACCCGACGCAACCGTAACATCGGGTTCAGTAGACGTACTTGGTTCAGCCACGGACACAACTCCTCAGACAACATCTCAACTGGATCTATCATCCCTAGGAGACTACACGATAACAACTCCAGGAGGAGCGTTCCAACTAACGACTACATACATGGGACCAGGTATATCCAACCAGACAATAATCCAACGTACCACCAACGTAACAAGCGTAACAGATACAACAAGTATCTTCTCCCAGTAATTGCAGCGTTAACATGTTCACCTACCTATGCAGCAGACGTAGGAGGTGTTAGTGCGACTGCCAATCCGATAGCTAATAGTTCGGGCTCAGTCACCAACCAGGCAATACAAGTTTTACAAGGTCCATATATTACAAACACATATGGCAATGGTATCTCGTGTCAGGGTCCTACCCTTAACATCACACCATTTGTGACACATGCGATATCACACCAGAATCCTAAAGAATATTACTATGATGATCCTGTCTACAATAACGCAGACAATGATGACGATGGTATCCCAGATAATCCAGGTCAGATCCTCTACTATATTCCTACTAGAACTGGACAGAAGGATAACCTGAATCTAAATTTAGGTATCAGTGCAACGATATCAATACCATTAGATAAACAACTACAAAACGGTTGTAAGAAAGCATATAATACACAGACAGCACTACAAGCACAGTTACTTGCCAACAAAAGGCTAGACTTTGAGATAGCTCGTCTCAAAAATTGTGGTGAACTCAAACAGCAAGGCATAGTCTTCCATCCGAAGTCACCATATGCTAGTGTTTGTGCTGACGTTGTGGTTACTTTACCTCAAAACGGACTACCAAATCACTCACATACTATCCCACAGGTAACTGCTAACGATAATAAAGAAGAAGTAACAACCTATGAGGTTGACGGAGATGGTAACCAAACCATTAAGAATAAAACAGTACGAGTAAAGACATCAGCAACGGAGGTATCAGTCTTTGAGTATGATGAGAATGGTAAAGCAAAACTCATCAAGAGAGAAACCATAGGTGCTAACGAAGACTTCGTATTCGAACCAGTATCTATCTCTAATCCAGTCGTAGAAAAATAACTGTGAGGGGTGGAGTCGAACCACCAAGTCCCGCCAGGAACAGCAGGGAAACAACCTGCCACGTTTACCAGTTTCGTCACCTCACATAGTTGCCCTTACTTAAGGGCTGATATAAGACGTTGTATACCAATGCCTCCACCTGATCGTGGGAAGAAATCGAATGAGAGGAAGTCTTCTAGTTCTTTCTCTACTCTTTCCTTACCAAACAGATCAATAATAAGTTGAGCATACTTACCATCTGATATGGTATAGAAGGTCTCTCTCATCTGATCCTTATCGGTACTCCTTTCAGCACTACCAATAGTTTCTTTACCACCTAAGATAACATCTATCTTCTTACTGGTATCGTCAGAATTTCTTGCCATGTTCCAGAAAGGTGATGTCCATTCAGGGAACTCAGTAATCATACCTCGACCAATAGTTTTCTCATGATCGTGGTCAAGTTCTTTCGTCTTAAACTTGTCACCCCAATCCTTATAGGTCTTAACATTCACTTGGTCTAATGGTATACCCAACCATTCACACAGTTCTTTCTCCATATCTTCGAGTTCTTTAACACCACCCTTCATCTCGAACTCAAACATGGGGAAGATAACTTCATGTCTTCCTGGTACAGGGTCTGGTTCTGCCCTATACGACGTTGAGACACAGAAAAACCCCTCTGCTTTGGGGTTGGATAGTAATTCATATTCTAACCACATCTGACCTGTCTGTGGCAGTGGCCATACCTGACCATTGTATTCATATGTTGCTACTGTTTCTGGATCTTCACAGGCAGCAAGGATACTTAAACGATTTTGTGTATGAACTTCTAGGAAATTTTTAGACAAAAAAAATGACCTCAATAGGTCAACCACGTCGGAGTATTCTTTTGGATCAATTAGTGCTGTCATTATTTTTGGACAAACTAATCTATTTAGCAAAATAAAAAGTCCCTCTCAAGGAGGGACGAAGCAAATGAATGATTTTTACTTTAGAAGATCTCCGCAGAGTCTTCGACAACTGGACTGACTATCATCACACTCAATCAGGCACTCAAAGTATTCGTCTATTGGGTCTTCTAGTGGTGTTTCCTCAATGTTGTGATTCCATTCTGCCAGTTGGTTGTGTGATAGATGGCTAAACATTTGTTCCTCCTTTACTCAATATGGACCTCATGATGTAGAGGTTTTGGTTACATCTTGTTATCCCAATTCTACCATTATTTATACAAGTTCGGTCCGTATTCCCTGATACAATTCACAAATATTTATGCCTAGTCCCATCGGGTTACCACTACCTCGATGTCATTAGTGACACTAGTCTTCTCCTCTGCAATAGTATATCCTTCATTCTTTGCAGCATCTAGAAGAGTTGCCCTAGCATACTGTTGGGTGACTTTCTCTATGAACCTACTAACAGGCACATCTAAATCCCAAGCATCAAGTTCAGCAACCAATTCATACTCCTTACCGTTCCACTTAAACCCTATCTCATCAGAGATAGCAACCTCTACATTCCACTGCTTATGGTTATGGTCTTCAGGATTGATTAGTAGGTGGTTCTCTTGTACGTTGTAGTCTAATTCTTTTAATGCATCAATCAGGAACGGTCTCTCCTTAAGTTTAGTCTTTATGCAAGTGAAGTGTGACATGATCCTCTAAGGTTTGTTTTTGCTTGTAATACTCTGGTTTATATTCTACCTTCTCTACTTGACCTAACCTCTCCTCAATCCTCTTAGTAAGATTTTCACACTCATTACCAACAGCACCCATAACCTCCTCGGTTACAGTACCATCCTGTCTAATAGTAAACTTAATTGAGCGTTGAGCCATGAATTTATTTATCCTTCTTCTTTTTCTGAGGCTTCAGTGGCAGCAACCCTTTCTTCTCTCTATATGCATTAGCAATGATCTCATTCCTTGATGGTTTATATGGATTCTTACCCAGTAGTCTTTGGATTTTGGTCATTGCCTGCTTGACTGCAGGTTTGATGACCTTAAGTAATAGATCTGCTAATGGTTTAGCAAGTAATGCTGACGAGGTAGCGACCACTGCTATCGCTGCTGTAGTAGTAACCGTACTTACCTCAGGTAAATATTGTTCTGCGAACGAAGGACCATCATCCTTTTGTTCGGTATTCTGTGTAGGTTTATCAATACACTGACCCGTTACAGGATCTTTAATCTGTGGTTCATAGCATTGTATCGCTGGAACCTCAGGTGGTTCTGGAACCTCAGGTGGTGGTATCTTGAGGTTTGGTTCGTATTTCTCCTGCTCAAATGTTAACTCATCACTTTGATAGTCCATAGGACTAAATGCTGGTTGTTGACCATCACACAATGTCATGACACCCTTAGGGTCATCATCTACGAGGTTCTTATTCTTACCAGCATTATCCTTATGTGCTTTAACACAACCAGGTATATTGACAATAGGTTTACCTGCATCCACAGTAACAGGTACAGTCAAACCTGTGACAACAGGATCCCTAATCTCATAAACTTTAACATCCCCAGTATTAATACCTTGGATATCCTGATTTCTTATTTCAGATATCTCTTTATTGGGAACGGTAATATTAGTATTGTCTATGATAGTGATGCGAGGATTTTTAATCTCTCGCATCCTAACCATAATCTCATTTATGTCCACTAGTTAGGGACACCTAGTCCTGCTGGTGGTGCGACTCCACCTGTTGCTGCTGGTACTTCTGGGATTGCTGGCATATCACCAAGAACATCACCCAATATACCTTCTGTTACATCTTTAATGATGGCATCCTTCTGAAGAAAAACATATCCCCCAGCTCCTACTACACCAACTATACCTACGAAAGATACGAGTGCTAGTACGTTAACAATTTTTTGCATGATTCTATAGTTTGTAAGGTTTGTCATCGGTTGAGACACCAACTATTTTAAGAGGTGCTTGCTCAATACGAATAGTTTGAGTAGGTCCAGCTTTCGCTATGATTGCTTCTATATCCTTAGCAGTGACAGGTGGTGGTCCACCAGCAGGGTTACCATTCTTGTCCATCTTCATGGTACCATCACCTTTCTTACTCGCTGTCTGAATTCCGAAGCTCGCTAAAACTCCAGTAAAAACTGAAGCTATGAAAGTTGGATCTATTTTTTGTTGTGGTACACCTGGAATCGCCACATAATTAAGAGTCAATATTCCCCCAGACCAGGCAAGGACAGTAATTCTGACCATTGTACTGATGATTGCTGCTTGCTCTTCAGCATCGGGAACGATAGCAGATTTCACTTTACCAAAGAAACCTTTCTTCCTAGGTTCTTCGTGTTGTTCTTCTTCTACCTGTTCTTCTTTAATTTCTTCTTCGGCCATTTATGTCCAAGTAACTGGGCTATTTAGACAAAATATCATCCCCAATAACTAGTACATCTATATCCTTCTTGGCAAATAATTCTTTGGCTTCCCATTTATGACCAGCAATAGGTTTACCACCGACATTTAAACTAGTGTTAAGTAGTACACCATCACCTGTTATCTCCTTATACTTTCTAATGAGTCTAGCATATGATCCATCACCATCTACTGTCTGTATTCTAGACGACCCATCTATATGAGTGATTGCTTTCAGTCCATCATCCTTTACTGGTACAGATACATTCATATAAGGACATGCACCAGTCCACTCAAAGTGCTTATCAACATCCTCCAATAGAACTGAACCACCAAAAGGACGGAAGTGTTCTCTATGTTTAACCTTCCTATTAAGTGTGTCCTTAGCATCAGGTAGACGTGGGTTCATAAGAATAGACCTATTACCTAATGCTCTAGGTCCTATCTCACCATGTCCCTGATACCATGCAACTATATCACCATCAGCAAGTGCCTCAGCAGTCTCTAATATAACCTGATCACTTACTTCATCAGTACCTTCATCATCCTGCCAGAATGGGAACCCTTCATTACTAAATGGTTCCTCATGGTAGTGTTGTCTCAAAAATTCTACAGCACCTAAGGTCAGACCACAGTCATTAGCATGAGGTGGAATCATTACCTTCTGACCCCTGCCCAGAATCTTACCATTAAACACACAATTCTGTGCTATACCACCACTATATCCTATGACCTCATCACCACCTACAGGATGATTCATATACAGTGCTAGTTGATCACCAGTATACTCATGTACTGTTCGTAACCAGTTGATATCAAAATCATTATCCCACTTACGATCCCAAGAATCATAGTTCCATATCTTCTTAATGTCAGTTAGATGAATGTGTGATACCTTATGATAATATTCTTCGTCTACAAGTCCATATGCAGCAAGACCCATGATCTTACCTGCTAAATCTAATCCGTGTGGGTCTGCTTCGATTCCGAGTGTTCTTCCGACCTTCGCCATCTCGACACCGATAGACCCAGTAGTAAGTACACTATGGCTATGCCCAATCTTATTCCCAATAATAAGGGAATAACTACGATCATTATTTCCAAAACCGTCATAGATGTAATTAGTATAGGGTACTTCTCCTAATGGCCAAAGACTCAGAGCATGACAATAGTGATGGTCTACTGCGAACGTCCTACATGGGAACCCCATGTCCAATTCACGATAGGTTTCACCTTCCTCAAAGGTTATCTGATCTGAGACGATTGCAAGAGCATCTAACTCCTCTGCACTGACACCCCAAGAGTCTAGCACATCCTGCCATTGCCAAGTGTTATCGTATCCATGATGTTTAATGCCGAAGAGTCTTTCGGTTGCACAATATCGTACCTTAGTACCATCAGTATAGGTGATATTGGAATCGTGGTCTTCGAGCCTCAATCCCAAAAATTTCATTATGTTTCAGTGATAACTTTCTTCTTTCCTATGTTGTACTTAGATTCTAATATCCACTCGCTCTTATCCTTATAGGATAGTACCTTTATCTGATTGAGTGGTGCACACCCATCATTAGATAGAAGGTCTTCTTGTATCTCTACAAGACCCCAATCGAATAGTAGCTTAGCGATTCTGTTGCGTCTCTCTATGTCATTCTTAGTTATGTTAGCAGGTTTTCCGTCCAGTGCAAACAGTTCCTTAAAATGAACTATGTAATACTTACCCTTCTTGTGGAGAATATGACACGACTGATATAGTTTTCTCTCTTTTCGAGATGCAACACCAATGCGTGTAAGGGTTTCTCTAATCTTCAGAAAATCGTCTGGTTCTTTTAGTGTAACCTCCAGCATCATATCCTGAGACCAACTGATCTCGTCACTCATCTCCTTCCTCCAGTATCAAGTTTCGCTTTTATGACCTCTAGCTTTTCTTTTGATAGTAGAGAGAGTGCTACCTTTGCTTTCTCATTACTATAACCATAAAATTGTTTGACCAATTCCAAATCGCTATCGGTAGATTTCTTATTCCAAGGAGAAAATCTCTTTGATTTCCTAATACTATATAGAAAATACTGATATTGCAGGAGGTTATCTAAGTTATAGTAACGATTCATTTCGTTGACATGCATTATGCAGTCAATATGTTCGGCTAATAACTTATTGACCACGAATTTTGGATACTTCTTCATGGCACGTTCATCCGAATCCAAGTCACCTTGCTTCAGATTAATACCATTCAGATAATCCTTCAGAGGGTACTCATAATCAGGCATATAGCACCTTCTCAAGGGGGTTTGCAGGGTTAATTTCGTAGTTAGAGATGAGTAATTCATCCTTCACGTTACTAGCACGGTGTTGCATACCATAGGTAAGTCTAAAGTACCTCTGATTATACAACGAAAATGCCTCTTCTATCTCAGCATCGACATTATATGTTAGCAACCACTTGTGTGGGCATACAGAACAGATATCTTTAAAGGTTGGGTGATCAAAGTTCTTATGCAAGTCTGCTTTAGTACCATAAAGGAACGACTTGATCTTATATGGTGGATCTAAGAAACAAAAAACATTATCACCACCAGCATCACTCATCACTACCTCATAATCCTCATTAGTGATACGCCAGTTCTTAATTATGTCAGGATATTTCTTTAACTTATCAGCACCACGTAATGTAAAGTTCTGACGTGATGCAGCAGGTGAAAACGATGAGTTCTCAGTCAACCCGCTATAGCTACACTTATTAAGAACCCAAAAAAGAACAGCTTGATCAAAAGGTTCTGCGTGTTCGATATCTTTCTTAGTCTTATCAAAGAGTTCCCTAGCAGTGTCTTCGTCTGGGTGATCTGTCTTGACCTTATGGCATGCATCAGATAATTCATGACCCCTCTCCTGTAACTGAACCCAAAAATTGTACAGATATGTGTACTTATCATTAACCCACACAGGTACATCTGGATGTAATTGTGAGAAGTATAGTGCCATAGAAGCACCACCTATAAATGGTTCCCTGTACTCATGTACATCAGATGGAAACCAATCATATAATTGCTTTACTGCTCTGGATTTACCTCCAGGATAACGCAGTGGAGTCTTCACTAGTTTCATAATTAATTGACTGTTAAGTTCGCCATTGGTATACCTTGTGGACCTGCATTGACAGGACCATTAGGTAAAGAATTAAAACTCATAGACCAACGATCCTCTTTACCATTATGAGGACCACTCTGGTGCTTTAACCAACCTGGAAATACCAATAGTTTGCCAGGTTCTGCTTTTATTATCTCCTGAGTAGGATTAATATGATCCCTAATGATCTCTAAAGTATCCTCATTACGAATGTTTAATGGATCCCAGAAGGTAGTAGGTGCACCATCTGTAAAATAGTATACACCACTAAGATATGAGTAGTTGTGACGATGTATAGGATGTCCTGTGTTACTACCCCTAGGTGCAAGGTTTGCCCATGACAATGATATCTTTAACTCATGGCACTGTAGTGCTTGAGCACATCTAATCTCATCCAGAACATCAGAAAAAAATCCCATAAGGGGTTCCATCTCTGGATCCTTATGGATGTTACCTCTACTGGTACGTACACCAGCAGGGAAGTTATACATGTTCATCTCTAATGTCTTACAGAACTCTAATGCCTGCTCAGACATCCACATATCATCCTCATCCAACCTATACTCCCAAACTGATACTGGAAATAGTTGATGAATCTTCTTATGTGGTCCACCTTCGTAACTCATTTAAATTCACACTCCAATAATCTCAGTTAAATCACCAACAACTTTATTGCCCATAAAATGTTCTTTTAGCAATTTAATCTGTCCTCTAAATTTATTCTCTGGACAACGTTGCCTTCCAAGATTAAATAACCTAAGACAAATAACAACATTATCAGGAATATATCCTTTAGACTCATCTAATCTCTCAAGACTAGGAGCAAGAGGATTATTTTTCTCATAGACACCATGAGGATCTATGGGAAACTCTGTCCAATAGCACTTACCATCTTGTTTAGAAAATTGCTTGATCAGATACATTT
>LULT01000146.1_pt1 | contig 18184 bp, 21 predicted proteins | sample 728141 | NCBI WGS metagenome assembly LULT01 (sample SAMN03860282, study PRJNA289734) | marine metagenome | biome: seawater column; feature: ocean; material: water; isolation source: Red Sea water column Station 108 - depth 100m | place: Saudi Arabia: Red Sea | collected 2011-10-15 | depth 100 m | reverse complement strand
TGATTGGCTTGTATTCGCACCATCTCCTAGCTCTGGTCAATCAGTGCATGCAATAAAACTTACAGAACTTGAAGGTGAAGTATTTAGACCTGTCCCAGGATATTCTGACTTTCCACAGGGTGTCAGCATAAATGAAAAAGGATTTTTTATTGCTGAACAAGGAAAAGATAGGGTTATTGGGGGGAGTAGCGTAGAAGATGCTTTAAATGGTGGAAGTCACACTATGTCATTCGGGGGAGACACAGGAAAATCAGGAACAGGAACTAAAATGGCGTCATCAGTTCACTGGGATGGATATTATTTATGGGTTGGTGAATTTAAATTTTCGAACAGACTAACAGGTTTCGCACCTTCTAAGTGATATGAATAATAAATTAACCTTAACCACAATAGTATTTCTCTCTTTATTAATTTCATGCAGCAGTGAAAATACAAGCCTTAATGATGTTTCGGAAGACCAAGGGTCAAATCAAGAAATAAATACATCAAGTAATCCAGAACCAGAGGAAGCAAAACCGGAATTAAAAACTGAGGTAGCTGATATTGACGAAGTCCTTAAAGAATTTCCACAAGGAGCACTTTCATTTTTGTCGAACAATGAAAAACAATGTATAGCAGAAATTTCAACTACGGAATCTCTTAAGAGTATGGAAAAAAGCTTAATGGAAGAAGGCAAAATTCTTCAGGAGCAAATGGATTACTTTACGTCATGTAATCTTCCTGGACCACCAGGGATAGGAATAAAAGAAGTAGCTTCTACTGCAGCTACAGACAATGTTCAAGAGACCTCTTACTCCACTTCATTTGCAAGCATTGAAAACATTAGATCATTAGGTGAAGATGGTGTGAGTCCTCATTTGGAAAAAGTTGATGATAAGACTATTAGATTATTTTATAGCAGCATCAAAGTGAAGGGTATAGCCGTATCGTTATGCGATTATGAGCTTAATTGTGAACTACAAGGAGCTCTCGAGAGAATGGCAGACTTAACAATAATAGAGACTATAGATGGAGTAAGAAGAGGTTATTATGTTTCATTAAATCCTAAAACTAATCAGAAAGATATTTATACAGCCATTTTTTCAGAAGATGGATTGAGTTACAGTGATGAAACTCCTCTCGGTTTTCCAGTAGATAAAGATGAGAAGGCTTGGGGCGTTCCAGATGCTGTATTAATGCCAAATGGATTGGTTAGGGTTTATTGGGTCTACACAGAAGATAAAACATCAGACGAAAAGCTTATAAGTGCTACATCTAAAACGACAAAGGGAATTGATTTTGTTATGGATCCTGGATATAGACTAGAAAATGGTTATGTAGATTTTGAAGTAATAAAAGCTGAAGAAGGAGACTGGAAAGCTCTTATGTCATACACTCCTCATTATATGCCAGAAATACCTCAGAGCTTATTTTATGCAACATCTAAAGATGGATTAGATTGGGATTTAATTGAAGAAAGGATAACTCCAAAAGGATACACATATTTCGATCCGACAGGTATTCCAATTGATGAAAAAGTCTATTTAGTAGTTGGTTCTGCTGCTCCAAATATTATGGGTGCTAGGGACCATATATTATTTACTGCTGAGTTAATACTTCCGTAAGTTTCCATCATTTATACTTATTTACATATGAAACAAAAAAGAGTTACTTTATTGGCTTTAGTATTAATTCTTACAATGTGTGGTGGTAACTCAGCTACAACAGAAATAGTTGAGTCATTAGAAGAAGTAGAGACAAAACAAAGCCAACAAGAAGATACCCAAGTAAATAGAGAAGAAGACACTAAAACAGAGCAAATGCAAGGTATAAGCAGCTACAGAACGAAAGACCTACCGCTGAAGAGGAACAAAGGATAGGTAATTGCATGGGACCACCACCAGGACAAGGTCAGTCACCACCAGGACAAGGTCAGTCACCACCAGGACAAGAAACATTAGGAAGTAACGAGACAACACTAAGCTCAATACATTTGTCATATTTAGGATCAATTAGAAGCAAACTAAATGGTTTAGGAAACGTTGCCGACGCTTCAATTGTTGAGATGGATGATGGTAGGCTACGTGTTTATTTTAAGAACGGCAATGAACCCCAAGCTAATATCGGTGGATTTGATAACTTAATTCATTCTGCTGTATCAAGTGATGGTGGGAGAACATGGACAATAGAAGAGGGCGTAAGGGTTCCTGTTGATTCACCTATTGAGGCTTTAGTTATAGACAATAAAGTTGTTGCTTGGGGGTGGGAAAAGTCTCCTAATGGAGATACTTTAGTACGTTATGAATCAGATGATGGCTTTAATTTTAGCAAAGTAGCAATACCTTTATTTGAATCACGTGACTGTAAAGACAAAGAAGGAAATCCCATGGGAAACCTTGGAGATCCATCAATAACTCAGTTAAATGATGGATCTTGGTTAATGCATGCTCAAGAATTAGTAAGCCCCACTGGAGATTTTAATCGTCGAGCATGTGTTGCCACCTCTCCTGACAACATAACTTGGACCTCTCAACCTGATCGTATGTATGGAGGAGGAGAGGAAGACGTAACGACAAACCCAGCAATAAAACGGAATTCATCTGGTGTAATTGAATGGATATGGCCAACCTTTAATTTCATGGTATACAGAAGTGGGAGTGATGGGTTTACCTGGTCTGAACCAGAATATCTTGTTTCCGCAGGAGATCCAGATTTTCTTGATTTGAATAATGGAACTAAACTTCTCGCATTTGGAAATNNNTATTTGCTAAAAGAATTACTTCAAATTACAAAATTACAGTGGTTGAGACTTTAAAAACAAGCATTCCTTCAAAAACCTGGAAAGTAGAAGGGGCTAGGGCGGACGAAATAAAAGTTGTAAATATTTGTTTAGATATAGACCTAGCTAACACACAGGGAGCAAGCGTCGAAATTAAAGAAATGAATGGTTTGCTTGAGGTTACAGCTTCAGACAGTAATGAAACTTTCTTTAATCTTTCATGTGTTTACATATTAGTTGGACCAGAACAAGTAATGGGATAATCTTTTTTCTTAAGAGCGAATTCCTTTATAATTAAATCCATGAATATTGGTTCACACATACCATCAAAAAAAGCGATTGAAGAAATAGAATACAGAAAAGGCAATACTTTTCAGATATTTATCTCTAGTCCAATGATGTGGAAAAGCCCAAAACCTAGAGAAGATGTTGATATGCTTCAAGAATATAAAGGGAATATATATGTTCACGCACCTTATTTATTAAATCTTGCAAGCCCAAATAACAAAGTTAGGCATCCTAGTAGAAAACTACTTAAAGACACTTGCAAAGTAGCAGCTACCTTTGGGGCAAAAGGAGTTGTTGTTCACGGAGGCTCTGTAGGTGAAGGTGGAGATATCGGTGAAGGATATGAGAACTGGGGGAAAGCACTAAAAGAAGTTGAAGACACAGGAATGAGAGTTCTTGTTGAAAATACTGCTGGTGGAAAAAATTCAGTTGCTCGCTATATGGATTCAATCGAAAGACTCTGGGAAGTTATAGGCCATCTTAATGTAGGCCTTTGTCTAGATACTTGTCATACATGGGCAGGAGGAATACCAACAAAAGATGCAGTAAAAGGTTTTAAAAAACTAGTAAAGAAAATTGATTTAGTACATTTTAATGATTCAAAAGATGGTTTTGAAAGTAGTAGAGATAGACATGAAAACCTTGGCAAAGGAAACATTCCAAAGGAAGACCTTGAATATGTTATTAACAATGCGAAAACAGATTTAATTGTAGAAACACCAAATGGACCAGACGCACAAAAAAAAGATATTGCTTGGATAAAGAGAAGACTTAAAAAATGAATTACCTACCTAAAAATCTTTCTTTTAAAGAAGGAATCGCTTACATTGGGGAAACATCATTAGTTGATGTTGCTAAAAATTATGGAACACCGCTTTATGTATATGACTGGGAACATTTAAAAGGCAATATTGATGCTTTCACAGAGGCTTTTGGAAAGGATACTTTATTTAGATATGCAGCAAAAGCATTTATTTCCAAGGCACTTGTAAAAGAACTTGATGATAAAGGTTGGGGCATAGATGTTGTTTCGGGAGGAGAAATGGCAACCGTTCAAGAAACAGTTGGAACATTAGAGAATACAGTTTTTAATGGAACATTTAAAAGGACTGATGAGATAGAGTATTTTATTCAAAATAATGGTGGACATATTTCTATAGATAACCGTTATGAAATAGAGATGCTAGAGAAAGCAGCTTCATCGTTAAAAAAGAAGCAACCTGTAATAATGAGAATCAATTTAGATGTTGGAGCCGAAACACATCCAATGGTTTTGACAAGTGGTTATGATCAGCAGTTTGGAATTTCTATTAGTTTTGCTGAAGAAGCATTAAATCAAATAGTATCTTCAAAATCCTTATTATTTTCAGGCATCCACGTTCATATTGGTAGTCAAATTAAAGACCCTGAACGCTATAAATTAGCAATGAGTTCTTGTTCAGAATTTATGAATAGTAATTTAGAAAAAGTAGAAGGAGAGGCAGTTTTTAACGCGGGCGGTGGTTTCTTTTCACCTTATGCAGGCGAAGAAGTCGACCATGAATTAACTGTTTATTCTCAATCAATACATGATGGTGTAAAAGAACACTGGGGAGAAGGATACAAAATAATGATTGAGCCAGGAAGAGCATTAGTTAATAACCCCGGAGTGATTCTTTATACCGCCGGAGCTATAAAAGCTGATAGAGGAGATAAGCCCTACATACTTGTTGATGGAGGAATGTCAGACAACCCAAGACCAGCATTGTATGGAAGTGAACATAAATTATTTAATATCTCTGGAGGAAAGAGTGATAATGAAACTGTATATGCAGTATCAGGAAGACACTGTGAAAGCGGCGACTTGTTAGTAAATGATGCGATGTTGCCAGAAGATACAGTCTCTGGAGATATTTTAATGTCTACCTCTACTGGTGCATATACTTTTTCGATGGCAAGTAATTACAATAGAGTTCCAAAATCTGGAGTAGTTGCCATTACAGATTCTGGAGTAATTGAATTAGTAAATAGGCAGAGTTTTCAAGACACTTTCATAAACGATTTATAGTTGGTGTGAACTGGTAAGTTATAAAGATTTAAATTTAAAATATAGATTTTTTTTAAAACTTCCTTATTTTTTTTATAATAAAACAACCGCAAGACTCTATGGTAAAAAATTAATACAGATTAGAACAATTGGAAGAGTTTCACAGAAAGAAAGAAGGACTCTTTTGGAAGTAATTGGAGAGATTGATAACGCTCCCGTTGTTATTGCAGGGTTTGGGGAAAAAAGTGATTGGGTATTAAATCTTAGAAAAAACCCCCAACTAGAAGTTATATGGGCAAGTCGCAATTACACCTCTTATGTTGAATGGCTAAACCAAAAGGACGCCTCAACTATATTAAATGATTATAAAAAACGTAATCCAAATCTTGTTAAATTATATGAATCATTATTTCAAATGTCTTGGGAAGACTTTTCTAAACTTCCTGCATGTATCCTTCCGGAAACTAAATAGTTGCTACTATCCTTCCAATTGTTTTTCTAGAACCAATTAAATCAAGGTAATCAACTATTTTTTCGAAAGGGATGGTTTCATATACTGGATCAATTTTTTTATCTAAATATAAATTAAACAATGATTCCATTCTTGAATGTAAATAAGCCGAATCGTCATCTTCAAAGCTAATCATGAATACCCCCATAATTGTGATGTTTTTAACCAATAAATAACTTAATAACTGATTCGGTATATTCCCACTTGCAAAGCCTACAATCAAAGCTTTCCCTTCTGAACTTAATAAACGAAGACCTTCTTCGTAAGGTTCTCCACCTACTTGATCGTAGAAAATATTTATTGGTCTTTTCCCATATTTATCTTCAATTTTTTCTCTTAAATTTTCTTCACGATAGTTGATTATTAAATCTGGATTATATTTTTTAATAAATTCTGCTTTTTCTTTAGAACCAACGGCAGCAATTACTTCAGCATTTGATAGTTTTGCTAGCTGAACAGCAGCTAGACCAACCCCACCTGCTGCTGCATTTACTAATATTCTTTGGCCTTCTTTAATTTCACCACGCCTATGTAATGCAAAATCAGAGGTTAAATACGCCATTAAAATACCTGCTGCTGCTTCAAAACTAATTTCATCTGGTATTTTATATGTTAAATTTTCACTACTTATACAAAACTCACCAAAACTTCCATATCTACCTGATCTAAAAACAGTACAAGCTCCAACAACCCTATCCCCAACTTTTAGGTGGCTATCCTCTGAGCACTCTTTTACTATTCCAGCTACTTCAAATCCAGGAACAAAAGGTGTTTGAGGGTTTGATTGATACATACCACTTGAAAGGAGTAAGTCTGCAAAGTTTAATGTTGCAGCTTTTGTTTCAATCAGAACCTCGTTATCTCCTCGAGAGGGCATTTCCATGTTCCCTATCTTTAAATTAGTAAATGGTCCGACTTCATTTTGCATCCAAGCTTTATATTCTGACATAACTACTTTATCAACCCTCTATTTACAAAAAATTCTACAGTATCGTTTATGGTTTCTTTTATTGGTCTTGAATTATGACCAAGCTCTTCTCTTGCTAATGAGCTTGGAATAAAATAATTTCCAGTTTGAGCAGTATGAATAGAGTCCAGAGTAATTACTCTAGGTTGTTTTTTAATTATTGATTTTATATATTCAAAAGGCAGAGCAAAATATGTAACAAAATCTGGAACACTTCCTAAAACCGTTTTTCTTCCAAGCTGTTCTGACATATATTCTGCGATTTGGAGGTACATACAGTATTCTCCACCAACTAAATAATTTTGACCAGTTTTTCCATTTTCTACAGCAGAAATAGCTGTAGAACAAAGATCTCTAACATCAATAAAGTTATAGCCCCAATTAGGCATCCATTTTCTTTTTCCGTTTGCCATATCAACCAATGCCTGCATTGGAATTCCAGGCTTAAAATCATTAGGACCAACAATTGATGTTGGATGAATTATGCTTGCATTTAAACCTTTTGAACAATAATCAAGAACTATTTTGTGTCCATCTGCTTTAGATAGGTCATAAGGCATCGCATTAACATCATCAATTAATTTTCTGTCTTCATAAAGCGGTTCATCAATAGGGAATCTATAAAACGCATCTACAGAAGAAAAGTGAACCATTTTTTTAACACCCGCATTTAACCCAGCTTCACAGACATTTTTTGTCCCATCTACATTTACTTTTCTAATCTGATCTTTGTATCTTCTATCAAGATTTATTAATGCCGCTGTATGAAAAACAATATCTACACCATTAAATATATGATTCAATGAATCTCTATCCGTTATGTCACCTTCCATTAGCTCAACATCCAATCCCTCAAAAGCTCTATGGTCTTTATCGAAGTCGATACATCGGACGTTATATCCTTGTTTTATGAGTTCTCTTGTAAGGTTGGATCCAACATGTCCAGATCCACCGGTTATTAAAGCTAAGACCATAAAAAGTTCCTATTCCATTAATTTTTTTCTTAAATCGTAATTAACAAATCCAGCTTCAATTGTATTTTTTGTAATGGAGCGTATATCATTTTCATTTAAATTAAATGCTTCAACAACATTATTTACTTCTTCTGACATTGATATATCACTCATTAATCTATTGTCGGTATTTATTGTTACGTTAAATCCATTTTTATAAAGAGTACCAAAAGAATGTTCACCTACTGATTGATAAGCACCACATTGAATATTTGATGTAGGGCAGAGTTCAAGAGCAATTTTGTTTTCATAAACATATTTAGCTGCATCATTTTTAAATTTTAGTTTTTCATTATCAATTTCTATATCATTAATAATCTGAGAACCATGACCAACTCTTTTAGCTTTTGAATTTAATACAACTTCTTGTATCCCTTCTGGAACTTCCCAATCTGCATGCAGAGTTACGTTTATATTATTTTCATAAGCTTTTTGACAAGCATCTTTATGATTCAATACAGAAAATCCAATTTCCGGTCCCGCTAGGTCAAAACCTATAACATCTTTATGTTCAATACATAAATCAACAACTTCTTGAGAATTATCTTCTTGTCTCATTCCACAAAGAATTACACCGCTTACAATGTTATATTTTTCCATCCCATCTTTTATTCCATTAACAACAGAATCAACAACTTCTATTGGTGTCAAACCTTTCTGACAATGAACCAATGGTGCAAATCTTAATTCTGCATAGACAACGCCATCGTCAGATAAATCTTCCAAAGCTTCCATTGTGACTCTATAAATAGAGTTTTCATCTTGCATTACGCCAATAGTGTGTGCCCAGGCTTCTAAATTTATTGCTAATGTTTTATCAGGTTTTGGTTTAATCCACTCTTTTAATTCTTCTTGGTCTGTTGATGGCAATTGACCATATTCTTGAAGTTCTGCAAGCTCTATCAAGGTGGACACCCTTAAACCGCCATCTAAATGATCATGTAATACTGCTTTTGGGATTTCTTTTACCCAGTCATTCATACTCTAAAATTACTAAAAATTACAATAATTTGATAGTGTTATGGTATGAAATTAAAAAGTTATCTGATAATGGCTGTATTTATTGTTATATCTTTTGCAGCAATGTATTTTATGGAAGATAGCTTAAACGAACAATGGCAGGTTGCTTGTCCAACGTGTCTTATGTAGTTTTAGACTAAAATTAGTTTATGGAAAATAATGATAACTTACGAGAACAGGCAGTAGCAAATATTGCATTTAGAGTTCATGCATTAATTTATTTATTAGTGAATAGCGGACTATTAGTTATCGATTTATTATTTGATAATTCTTCATCCATAAACTGGTTTTATTACGCTGCAATTGGGTGGGGTGTTGGATTGCTTGCCCATTTTCTATTTATGACTAGAACTGTCGGTTTCTTTTCTATTGAAAGAGAAGTTGATCGAATTAAAAATCAAAATAAAACCCGATATTAATTTTCGCTCAAAATCTTAATAAATTAATAACTTGATATTGTGTTGTAGTGAGTAAAAAAGTATATCTTCTTTGGTTTGGACAAACTGTTTCTTGGACTGGTTCAGCCATGTCTTTTTTTGCCATAGGAGTTTGGATATACGAAACAACTGGAAAAGCTAGCGCCCTTTCATCAATATTATTTATTGTTGCAGTAGTAGGGGTAGTTACAGGACCATTTGGGGGAGTTCTTGCTGACAGGTTTCCAAGAAAAAAATTAATTATTATTTTTGACTTAATAATCGCAGCTTTGATGTGCGTTATTGGATATTTTGCATTAAATGATATGTTGACTCTAACTCTACTAATACCATTTGCTTTTGCTTTTGGGATATTTGAAATAGCTCATTGGACAACTTGGAGTGCATTTTTGGGCGATGTGGTAAAGAAGCAAAATGTCACAAAAGTTTCAGCTTTATTTGAAAGTGCAGAAGCAATCTCAATGTTAATTGGGCCTATTGGTGGTGCTTTAATTTATTCTTTCTTTGGCTTAACAGGAGTTATTATTGTAGATCTTGCAACTTGTTTTTTTGGCATCTCAACGATCCTGTTTTTTAAAAGCAAAAATATTAATACAAAGAGTAATTTAAATTTTAGAAACGTTTATTTAGATTTAGTCGAAGCTTACAACTGGTTGAAGAAACAAAAAGGACTACTTTCTTTAGTTCTCATCCTTGGTATTTGTAACGGGCTCCACGGTTTTATTGCAGTTTTACTCCCACCCATGGTTTTGAGCTTCACAGACGCAACAGGACTTGGATTTATTGAATCAGTTGCTGGTATGGCATTTCTTGTTGGCTCAATAATTTCTTTAAGAATATCTGACAGAATACAAGGAGACATGAAGGTTGCCATAATAATGGGACTTTTATGTGGGTTAGCAATAATTGTAGGTTCATTAAGACCAAGCATTTACCTCTTATGTATATTTGGTATCATCGAAGGAGTTAGTGGGACAATACAATATACAGTTTCTTCAGGTGCTTGGTTAGCAATTACTGATCAAAACATCAGAGGAAGAGCCCTTGCACTTAGGGGTACAATTGCCCAAATGCTTAGACCATTTGGAGTGCTCATAGCAGGTCCACTAGGAGATTATTTAGAGTTTACTTTTTATCCAAGAAATGTTGATATTTTATCGCCAATAGTAGGAACTGGGCCAGGAAGAGGGTACGCACTTTTATTTTTTGTTGTTGGTGTAATGTATACAATTCTTTGGTTTTTAAATTTTAACAACAAAAATTTAGAGAACCTATCAAGTCAAGTTAAAGAAATAATTAAGGAAGGATAGGGTAAATTGTTATTTATTTTCTTAATGATTGTTGGTTCAATCCTGTTGCTTGGATATTTTCCGAATTTTTCCATATTTGTAGCTAGTATTGTTTTAGTAATTGGAATAAATTGGTTAATTCAAAACAACAGATATTACAAATAAAAAAATACCTACCAATTTTATTGGCAATCTTACTTATTTCTTGTTCTAGTGGTTCAGACACTAATCAATCTAATGAAACTTCTGCTAATCAACAAACTGAGGCAGCTGAAGAAAATATAGAAACTGTAAAAGAACCAACCATGACAATATGGATGGCTGCTCAAAAGGGCAACGTTGAAGTTTTACAACAACATATTGCTTACGGAACAGACTTAGAATCAAAAGGTGGCAGAAGAGATGAAACAGCTTTAATTATTGCAGCATGCCAAGGTCATACCGAAGCAGTTTCTGTCTTAGTTTCATCCGGAGCAGATATAGACGCTACAAACAATGAAGATGTAACACCTTTATTTTGTGCTACTTTTTTTGGCTGGACAGAAGTTGTAAAATTCCTTTTTGATAGCGGCGCAGATCCGAATATAGTAATGAATCAAGATTTAACAGCAATGGACTTAGTTTCAGCTGAGTGGAATTCAGAAGCAAAAACTGCAGTTCAACTATACAAAATAAAATATGATGTTAAAAGAGACATAGATGAGGTAGAAGAAGCACATCCATTTATTATGGAGATACTTAATGGAGAGCCCGCTCCTTCTCAAAGTACAGAAAGTGCTTCTGATTCAACAACAGAGAACGGTATTGTTTGGGGTGAAGTTGTTTCTGATTTTGATGTCTATGCTGCTCCAGATGTAACACAGGAACATATAGATATAACTGTTGAGTGGGTAAATAAAGGCATTGAACTGTGGGGGAATCACGGTCCTTTGGAATTATGGATAGTTGGAAAGAGCAAGGACGGTGCAAGAGCTCTAGACGATATATGGTGTGATGTAAGAGTGGAAAAAGATCCATCATGGAATACGGAATGGGATTGTTTAAACGGAGACCCTTACGGATCAGGAGATGGGTGGTCCCCATTTTATAGATGTCCTGATGAGGGATGTTCTTCGGTTTCTGGATACATTAAAGACAGTTTAGGATATTATTTTAATGCATTAACTATGTCATCGAAATATCCAGGCCCTGAAGAAGATGATTATAAAAAAGTTGTACTTCATGAATATTTCCATGTTTATCAAACTACCCATATATCCCCATATATCCCAGCCAGAAATTGATGATGGAGATGGGGATTGGATGACTAGCAATAGAAACTATATAGAAACTGCTGATTATGTACAAAGACCTTGGATAACAGAAGGTGGGGCTGAGTACATGGCCACTTATTGGTACTCTAAACAATCTGGGGTAAGTGAAGGATACTTTGAGGAGAGGATGAGATGGAAAGCAGAATCTCTACCAGGGTATCTAAGCGATGGTAGAAGCATGAGAGAAGTTGGTTTCTATGAAAATATAAGTTGGGATATCTATGATGTTGGTACTTGGTTTGTAGCATATATAATCAATCAAACTAGTGAGGAAACATTTAGAGTTGATTATTACGATGATCTAGAGGCACTTGGTTTTGAAGCTGCTTTCGAAAAGCATTTTGGTAAATCAGCAGATGCAATGATAGAAGAATTTAATGCTTGGGCTAATCAGCCAGTTGATGCACTGTTAGAAATTCTTCCTTAACGAAACTTATCAAAGAATCCTTTTTTATAAGCATAAAAAGCAATACTTGTTAACAAAACCCCTGAAATAAATGAAGGTATACGGGTTAGGAATATTAAGAAAGCTATACCAACGATTGCATAATCTACAGATCTCCAGAATTTATTAGAAAGTTGAGGGATTAAATTGAATGTTCGTAGTATCAAAATAAGAATCGCAACTGCAATAATGTAATACATAATCTAAGTATATTCGATTTAACTATCATTAAAGATTATGAAAAAAACTGCAATAGTAACAGGAGCAAATACTGGCTTAGGATTTGCAGCTGCAAAAGGATTGGTTGAAAGAGATTATCATGTGGTTTTAGCCTGTAGAAGTAGAGAAAAGGGTAGAGCTGCTCAAAAAGAATTAGGACCGAATGCTCTTTTCAGAAAGCTTGATATGACAAGTTTTTCAAGCATAGAATTTTTTCTTCACGAAATCAAAAACAATTATGAAGGTATAGATCTTTTATATAACAATGCCGGAATTATGTATGTTCCATTTAAAACTACAGAAGAAGGTTTTGAATCAACAATAGCAACAAATTATCTAGGTGCATTTTATTCAACTTTAGAACTCTTAGAGTTGATGAAGTATAGAGAAGACTCGAGGATTGTTCAGGTTTCTAGTATCGCAATGTATTTAGCAAGAGATGTCCGACTTGAAGGACTACATGAAGAGAAAGACTACAATCCCTGGACTTGGTACAACTATTCAAATCTCTATAGAACAATGTTTGCCTTTGAGCTAGATGAAAAACTAAAAGACCACCATACAAAAGTTGTTGTAGCTCATCCTGGAATAACTAAATCGAGATTGCGCAAAAGAAGAAAGAGAACCCTTACAACAATGGGTTTTGATTTTATTGCAACAAATATAAAAACAGGTGTAGCTCCGATATTAGAAGCGTCAACAAGTCTAGATATAAAAGGAAAAGAAGTATTTGGTCCAGGGATAATTCACCAATACGGTAAACCAAGAATTTATAAAGGAAATAAAATTGCTTATGATAAAGAAGAGAGAAAAAAATTATGGAATTATTCCGTCGATCTTACAGGGAAAGACTATAGATGATTATTGTAGAAACAACTTTTAATAAGAAAGAAGATGCTGAATCAATTGTAAGTTTTCTTTTAGAGGAAAAACTTATTGCCTGTGCAACATATAAGAATGTTGAATCTTCTTATGTATGGAAAGGAACATCTTTACACACTAGTGAAAGTTTATTTCCTAAAGTAATTGAAAACGTTAAAGAAAAACACCCTTATGAATTGCCGAGAATAACTACAATTCATCCCCTTTATACATTGCCTGAATATGAAGACTGGGTGAATAAAGAAACAACTAATTAGTGAGCTCTTATATAACTCCACACATCGTAGTCATCCAGATTAATTGACCTAACATTATGCCTATCTAAAGCAGCAACTATCTGTGCACGATGTTCTGCCGCATGAAAAACCATTTGAGAGAAAATAGTTGAAGATTTATGTTCTTTGACACCACTTCGCATCTTTATAGTAAGGTCAACATCTCCAATTCCTTGATTGTCAATAAGGCCTTGATCTATTTCATAAAGCTTATCAGTTAAAACTTTTATATCGTCAGAGCTTGACGGCTCTTCAAGTTCCAATGGCTCAGTTTCAGTTACTCCGTTTATGAATTGTCCATAGTTATTTGACGCTTTAGCTATATGCAGCAGTATTGTTTTTATTTTCCATTCAGGATCAATGACGTAATAATCTAGAACCTCACTGTCTAGTTTCGAAACCTCTGTATAAATTTCTTTATTTGCCCATTGCATGTGCTTAAGTAGAAGATCTAATGAAATCATTTGTTCTCCAATTCTTCTATTCGTTTTTTTAATTGCTTTATCTCTTCAGAAAGAATTTCAATATCATCTACATTTTTTGCAGATCTCACATACCTGTCGTTTTGCCACTTTATACCCCATTTAGTTAAACCAATACTTAATGCAGCAATAGGAACTACTACAAAAAATCCGGCAGTCTCACCACTAAGAGCTACTCCCAAGAACATTGCACCAAATAAAAGGTACATAAAAGACATAACAACCTTTTCTATAGTCCGGGTAGTTTTTCTTTCGGTACTTTCTGTTGAACTCATAGTTAAAGAATACTGTATGATTTAAAATACTTCTATGAAGATAATCGTTGTTTGTACAGGAAACTCATGTCGTTCTCAAATGGCAGAAGGCTTAATCAAGAATAGATTTCCGGATTTTGAAGTTTTTTCAGCAGGAACACATCCTGAATCAAATGTTAATCCTTACGCTGTAAAAGTGATGCAAGAAAAAGGAATTGATATAAGCAGTCATTATCCAAAATTAGTAGACGACCTCATTGCTACTGAATTTGATTATGCTTTAACAGTTTGTGATTCAGCAAACGAACTATGTCCAGTTTTTCCTAATGCAAAAAATAGAATACATAAATCTTTTGTTGACCCAAAGAGAGATCATTATGACTCAGAAGAACATGCTGTAGAGATATATACAGAGACGATGAACTTAATTGATGAATGGATTGATGAATTAGAAACCCAGTGGAAATAGCCTTTAACTAATATTCAACTTCAGAACAATAATCCCAGGGTTCTGTTGGGAAATATCTTTCCGCCAAAGCAAACATGTTAGGGTCATTTTCTTTTACCCAGTCAATTTTGTCATGAGAATTTTTAAAGCCAGCTTTATTCATAGCCATTCCTTCATTGGTAGTTGCCCAATACTCTCCTATAAATTGCGCCATGTCTTGTACAACACCCTCCTCTAACTGCTGTTCATAGTCTGTAGAGTAAATCCCTTTTTCTATAGCATCCATAGCGTAATTGAATATTCTTTCATAAAAATATACTTCATTTGTTACCTCAAACACTTGGTGATTTATTTGATGAACTAGTTCATGTATTACTGGATCTCCGCCTCTGTCGATATTGCCCGGATAGCATTGCCAAGCTGCATTTGCTGTTGATCCTCCTGTAAAGCCTCCTGCAAAACCACCTTGTATTTCTTCACCTTCCCACTCAGGAAGTCCATGATTAAAACCATCTCCCCAAAATAACATCATTCTTGCATATCCGTCATAAAGGATTTGATGGAAATCGGGTCTTTTTGAAAGCATTCTAGTTATTGAATCATAAGCCTGTAACACTGCTTCATCTGGAACATCATCTACGGCTGTTATGATCACACCTGAAGTTGCTATGTATTTCGTGTAAACCTCAAGACCAGGATGTGGCGTAACTGGTTTAATAATATTTCTTCCGGTAGTAATATAATCGAATCTTTCCCAGTTACTGAGATGCCAACTATATTTTAGCTGCCCCCAACTTATTAGTTCTTGAGTAGACATTATCATTTCTAAATAACCACGGTTATCTTTTTTAATACTGCATAAAGATTTTAAGAGTGTTTCATAGTCGTTCCAATAAATTGTATAACCTTCCTCAGGTATCCTTGGTCCACCCTCGATAAAAAATTCATCAAATTCTTCAAGAATATATTGTGAATTGATAGCGACTAATTTTTCATAATTCCATGTAGCAAATGGTCCATTACGAGTTACATTCCCATTCTCAGAAACATAGCCATATGTCATATCTTCCCTTGTGCTCCAGTAAGCTTCTATAAGCAAATATATATATTCTCTTGGCTCAATAACTGTTACGTCATCACTTAAACAGTTTCCAGACTCAGTCAAGGGTTTAAAGTCATCAAGCTTTAAAGGAATTGGCACAAATGAACCTCCTTCACCGTAATCTTCTAGTCCTGCTATATATTCATCAAAATCTTCTTCACTGATCCCACTATTTTCCTCTTTTTTTTGAGTTTCTAAAACAACTATTTCTTCTACAGCCTCTGTACCTTCTTCTTCAGATTGTGAAGCTACATCATGTAATTCCTGCAAGCATTCCTCTTGTAAAACATCATATCTTTCAACATCAAAGGGTTCATCGAATATTAAATGTACCCTGTCGCCCCTTAGTTCAATTGTCGGAATATTTTCCCATCCTTTAGAAACTAAACAATCTACTAAAGAAACACCATTAACTTCTTCCGCAGGATGATGAAGATCATATGTTCCCTCCTCAGATCCACAGGAAATTAGAAAGATTGTTAATAAAATAAGTACTTTTTTCATACTAAAAATACTACTTTTTATTGAGTTGTTCTGTCCTGTATAAATTAAAAAAGCATAGTGTTGCAACGGAGCACATTAAATGCCAAACCATATGAGCCTGCAGCAACGAATCAGGGTTACACCATGGATGGTCTGGAACTCCTGTTCCCCAAATAAGGAGAGCACCAAAAAACGAGGCAAAGCCTAAGAAGAACCACGGAGTGTATTTTTTAGTAGTTGTTGATTGAATATTTGGAATTAATGCTGGAGCAAAATATAAAAGCATTTCCCAGTTATCTTGAAAGTTTTGGAGAGCATTAATTACTGGGTTACCAAAAAGTTGTTGAGTTAACAATACAGCAAATCCAGATCCAACTCTTCCATAAATAGTGGGAAATTTTACTAATACTTCAGTAGCAATCCATAAACCGATGCTCAATTCAAAAAGATTTACTCCAATTCCCAATCCTCCATCAATAAACCAATAACTATATGCAAACCAACCAAGAAGCAGAGAGTAAACAGTAAAATATGTCTTTAAAGAAAAACCGATTAAACGTTTTAAATTGTATAACCAGAGAATCAAAATATAAGTAATCATGGAAACGTTATCCAACCAAGCTCCAAATGGAGTATGTGTTCCATGCATAGCCATTGATCCAGGACCTAAAAATGTTGAAGCTGATGCATAAAGAACTGCTATAGCTGAAGAGCCAAACATTTTGACACCACTTCCTGAAGTTGCATCTTGTGCAAGCTTATAAAACATGTATAAACCAGTAATAACAAAACCTAGATTTCCAAGAGTATTAACGGGCTCTCTAAAGAACCCTCCGCTTACTCTTTCGCACCAACGGGATATCTCGCCAATAGCTTGTTCATTTTCTGCAGACATACCCCAGCCGTTTGAACCGAAGATAACAAATAGCCCAGCTGTAATCGCAATACTTAGTAGTGCCGTACCAAGAGGCTTGTATGAGAGAAGAGATTTATTTTTTGCTTGCATTGAGGGCTGAGTCCATATCGTCAATAAGATCTTCTATATTTTCTATACCCACTGATATTCTTATTAAATCTTCTGGAGCGTTATTAATAACTTCTCCTTCTAAGCCAGTTACTTTTTCGTGAGGCATTAAATAGGGGACTTCAATTAATGTTTCTACCCCACCTAAACTGACGGCTAATTTATATAAATGAAGTTCTTCCCAATATTTTTCTTGATCAATATGGTCCTCTAAAAAGAAGCTCATCATTCCACCAAAATAATCCATTTGTTTGACAGCTATATCATGATTTGGACTATCTGGTAATCCAGGATATTTAACTTCCTTAATATGATCTGAATTTGAGAGATATTCAGCTAACTGATGAGCATTTTTTGAGTGCAGTTCCATTCTTGGCCCAAGAGTATAAAGTCCTCTTTGACATAAATATGCATCGAATGGAGACATAACCCCTCCAGATGTTTTCTGATATTCATAGAGAGTTTCATAAATTTCTTGATTATTGGTGACAACTGCACCACCTAAAGTATCACTATGTCCCCCAATATATTTAGTCGTTGAGTGCATAATAATATCTACTCCATGCTCAAAAGGCCTTGTGATAAAGGGTGTACAGAAAGTACTATCTGTAACCAAGAGAGCATTTTCACTATGAGCTAAATCCGAAATACTTTTTATATCATATATGTTCATATTTGGATTAGATGGTGATTCAATCCAAACAAGCTTCGTTTTATTGTTTATTAGGCTTTCTAGCTTTTCAAGATCATACATATCGCAGAAATTAACCTCAAGACCTCTTTTCCTAGCAATTGTTGCGAAAAAATTTGTTGTTCCTCCGTATACATCTTTTGTAATAACAACATTCTCATCAGGTTTAATAAGCTCAGCAATCAATGCTACTGAAGCCATACCTGAAGCCATAGCTAAGCCAGGAATTTCTTCATAGTTTTCATTTTGAAAAATTT
>LULT01000118.1_pt1 | contig 18251 bp, 12 predicted proteins | sample 728141 | NCBI WGS metagenome assembly LULT01 (sample SAMN03860282, study PRJNA289734) | marine metagenome | biome: seawater column; feature: ocean; material: water; isolation source: Red Sea water column Station 108 - depth 100m | place: Saudi Arabia: Red Sea | collected 2011-10-15 | depth 100 m | reverse complement strand
CAAGGAGGTGAGTAGGGAGTAGCGAGATGGGTGGCGATAGGGATGTACCCTTATGCTGGGGAATCCTATCTTGCCGTGACCTTCCTACTCACCACTTCTTTTTTCTCTTGGGTCTGCGAAGCAGATCCAAGATATCTACCCGCTTCGCAAGACAAGGGAAAGAGAGAGGGAATAACATGCAGTCTTTAAAGCTTTACATCCACAGGCGTACCCTGTACAGCATTCTTAAGCCTGTATATTGTCATCCCCCTACGGGGGATGTGCGCGCACGCGTTATATAGGGAGAAAAATCATGGGAACCGTAGTCCAACTGGACACCGCACCGAGTCTCAAAAAATATTGGCGGCAAAAGATAGCCGATCTCATCAAAGAGTCTGGCATTGAAGACTCTCTACTCCGTGAGCTAACGGAGAACACAACCCAGAGGAAGTCACTGCTATGGCGAATTGATCACATGAACTACAGCCCAGAAGAATTGGAGAAGATGTATCACCAATACGCTCCGGTGATTGCTGAGTCTGTAAACCGTGCATCGGAGAAGAAGCAAGAGCAGGAGAAGAAGCAGCAAGAAAAGCGTAAGGCCAAGAGAGGTTGGTGATGAAGATCCCTGCCAGAGAATCCGTTGCAGCACCACTCCCTGCTCCACGATGGAAGATGGGAGAACTTAAAGCAGAGGAACTCATCGCCAAGCTTGTTGACAGGGTAGACCTATCCTACCCAAGAGCAGTCAAGGATAAGTCGATCAACCTACAGACAGCCCTTGCTATCGGGGTTGTTAAAGCCATGCTGAAGATGGCAGAAAAGGATGGGTTGCCACTGAAAGAATTAGTCGAGCTTGACTTGATGCAGTTGATGCTGGACCTCATCGCATCAGATAGAGACATAGACAAAGGGGAGGTCTTGGATAAATACCTACAGCACAACTCAGTTTATCTACCCAAAGAGAAAGGTGTGTGCCAATGACAGAAGAGGAGCAAGCTTTAAGCGAATCGTATTTCAAAGATGCGGCAGAGCTATTAGAGAAAACATATCGCCGCTTCTACACTGGAAAGAGAGAGTCTCTTTTCGTAGAGGACTTGGATGTGCTGTGGGAAAACGTCCAGCCAATGAATGGGTATGAGTTCTTGTTGTCTTGCAAGAAGCATATCAATGACTTCACTGGCGATGACCGCAATGCTGGTGATTGGTTTCCCACGCCAGCCAACCTAAAGAAACATGCCATCACAGTTGAAGCAGAGCGGGTGGCTGAACACCAGAAACAACGAGCAGAAGAAGCAGAAGAGAAAGGACAAAAGATTTCTCTTGGCAAGGACTTTACTACAGTTCCAATCGAAGATCCTTACTTGCAGCAGTTGATGGGAAAGAGATTTGTCGAATGCTACAGTAGTGACTTAGCCAAGTGTCAGTCCTGCTACGACTCAGGTTACGTACGCTTCTACTACTATCCACAGAAGCGATCACATGTATTCTTAGGAAAGGAATGGTTGGATCTATGGGATAGAAACCAAGAGCAAGCACAAATGTTTCGCATGTCATTGGCAATATGCGATGACTGTGATGCGGCAAAGGACGTTCTCTACAAGGAGAGCGAAAAAGAAAAAAGGTTTCAACAGCCACTGCTCTTCGACATCAGACGGTTAGTGGCAGCAAGAAAAGAGAAGCACCAGAAAATACTACGCCGCAAAGACCTTGCGGCTGGAGATCAAACCCAACTGGATGGAGGAGATTATGCCTAAGAAAACTGCAATGAGCAAGCTGCCACATGAGGTGGAGGTCATAGAGATCTCCACAAAAAAGGCCAAGGAATATTTGGATGGGACATTCGACAGGAATCGTCCCATCGTTCAAGATGCCGTAACTCACTACCACAAGCAGATGAGAGAAGGTAAGTTCTTAGTTGCCACACCTCTTGTTGTGGCACTGGTGGAAGAAACCAATAGGTTGGTGCTGGTAGATGGACAGCATAGGCTTTCTGCTGTCATCATATGGAAGGGCAAGATGACTTTCACCTTGATGACATACTACTTGGAAACCGAAGAGCAACTGTCAGAGCTTTACGCTTGCATAGATGTCGGTAGGTCAAGGAACCTTACGGACAATGTAAGGGCGCAAGGCTTTGAAACTGAGTCTGGTTTAAATAAAATAGAAGCTACTCGCTTTGTATCTGCCATTCAATGGGCAGAAACTAAACGTCCAGCATTTATAGCTAAGACCTCTGTAGCTGGTAGCTATGCCGATCAAATAAACAACGCGAGAGGATGGATGTCTGAAGGGACAGAGTATTTTCGCTGTGCCAAAGAAGCAAAGGGCATGATGAAATCACTGAGTCGGCGCAAGCCTGTCGTAGCTTGTGGCTTGATAACCTTCAGAGGACAGCCAGCAAAGGCGGCTCAGTTTTGGCGGGGAGTATTCTTAATGGACAACATTCCTGCCAACGATCCAAGAAGCAAGCTGCACCACAAGCTTGTTGAAATGGCACAGGAGAAACAGTCACATGGAAGCATGGGTGCAGTCTTGTTGGCCCGTGTTGTCTGCACATGCTGGAATGCGTTCATAACAAATCGTGAGTTAACTATCATTAAACCTATTAAGAAACTTGCATTTCAGCGGTGCAAGTGGAGGGAGGAATAAGATGAGCTATACTATAGAATATAGGAACCAGATGGATCGTGACGAATTTTGGAAAGACGAACCTCGTATCCGTGAAGATGAATTTGAAAACCCAGATCATATTTCTTACGATGTCCTATTGGCATTGCAAGAAACAAGAGACATAATAGCGCGACCTATGTATTTTACATACATGAATACGGGAGACAACAGAACATTACGCCATCCAATGGGTGATGCTGTTGATCCACATTCAGATAGTCATGCTAAGTTTTCTTTACACAAATGGGGGATCGACCACGGTGAAAGTAAAGAGCAAAACAAAATTGTCGAGAATCCTAAAGAGCTTGGACAAGCACTGGATTGGGATTGCAATACTCATAGCCTTGATGAGTTGTTTGAGGTATATCTATTGCTTGCTCAGAAAACGAAATGGACAGGCATCGGAGTCTATCCGTTTTGGATCAACAAGGGATTTCACACCGACATGAGAAACAGCGATCACCCTTCCTTTAATGCTCATTGGTTTAGGATGAAAGATGACAGCTATCACTCACTGACATGGCCTAACTGGAAGAGAGAGGTGATCAGTGGTGCTGGCATCTGAAACTAAAAAGGGCGAGACTTACATACTCAAAGAAAAAGTCTTAGCCGAACACATTGCCAGAGAGTTTAATGCTGAAGCGGTAGAGCTTGGCAACGCCACCACCAATGTGGATAGATTATTTATCAGAGACAGTAAGGTAGTATCTGTAGTAGAGATTAAGCACCGAGAAATGTCTCTTGCAGATCTTATGAAGTTTGGCACTTACCTTATTTCATATGATAAAATAACTAATGGCGTAGCTATCTCTGAGTTGCTACACGTTCCCTTCTTTGTCTTTGTGTATTTAGTACGTTCTGGAGACTTAGTTTATTTTAAGATCTCTGATGAAACAGGCAGGGACATTTGTGACTATGTTGTCGAGAGATCAGAAACAAAAGCAGACTGTAATGGCGGCAATGCCGTCAGAGAGAATGCTTATCTTTACTTAGACAAGATGGTTGTAATGTCTACTCCCAAAGATGGGTAAGTGTAGCATGGGTCGCAAACCTAAATGGACTGAGAAGGATCTAAAGAAGCTTCAGAAGAAGCAGTCCAAGAATGCCCGTAAGCACTCTCGCATTAGGCGTAAGGTGGCTACTGTAGCAGGAGAGACAGTAGCCCCTAACGCCAGAGGGGTTTATGCTGGAAGGCGCAAAGATGTACAGGACAGCAGAACCGACAAGCGTCATCCAGATGGTTTGTATTTGCGATCCAGATGGGAAGCTAACTATGCCCGATACCTTATGTGGCTTGAGTCGAGGGGAGAAATACAACGCTGGGAATATGAACCGGACACCTTTTGGTTTGAAGGAATCAAAAGAGGAGTTCGATCTTATCTCCCCGATTTCAAAATATGGAAAACCGCAGACTCAGAGCCATACTACGTAGAGGTAAAAGGAAACATGGACAGCAAGTCTGCTACAAAGCTAAAGAGAATGGCCAAGTATCATCCCGACATCTCTTTAGAATTGTGTGATGCCCATGTTTATAATACTATCCGACTGACCTTTGGGAAGATGATTCCCAATTGGGAGGTCTAATAAATAATTGATGGGCTTTGAGGTTTGGCATCGACTTACATTTTAAAGCCAGTCATCATCCTGCATGTCTTCGATGGCATCCTCAAAGCCCATCAGCTTCGCCTTATCAATTAGCCTTTGCTTCATGGCACGGGCTACCTCCCTCCGCTGAAATCTCTTAGCCCTCACCACAGCATCTACATCCACACTCCTAAAGTTCAGACCCAATACTTCTCGCAGTGCTTGCTCAGTAAACTTACCTTCAGACGCTCGTTCTCCCAGCCTTGCTGCTTTACCCACTGGAGGCAGTAGCGTCTTGATTGCATGGTAGGTCTTCTCATTGAATGGCAGTTCCATCTCTTCGCCAAAGAACTTAGCCACTGCCGCTTGATCTTGGTAATCCTGTATGTCCGAATCCAAGAAGAAGCTATAGCCTTCACTTGGATAGATCTCAGCCCATGTCTTCAAGAAGGGAGTCATGGACGATACCATGTCCTTCATGTTGAGCCTGTTGAGATCGCCGTAGGGCAAGTCTGGCGCGAAGTATAGTGGCATACCACTGTCGTTTAACGGCAGTGCCTCAGACGTTATAGGCATCCTCATGGCGTTGATGTCATCGAAGTAGTCTGGCGTGGGGATGCCTTCCCATTCTGCTGACATCGACTCCAAGTTATGCTGTAGCTTTGGCACCATAGCATACCGCTCTGGATGTTCGGCAATAGCTTTGAACTGAAGCGGTATGTTCTTACGCATCCATGTGTAGAAGGGGATGATGGTCTTCATGTAGTCCCGCTCAAAGGGCGTAAGCTCACCGTAGTCAAACAGGTATCGCTTAACAGACTCAGCTGCCTCATCAGCATTCATGCCCATGCCTGTGGCTTTCTTGTTGAGCAGTCCGTTCCCTTTGATCTTGCCTTTGTCCGTAGTCATCATCGTGATGAAGTGAGCAAGGCGAGAATTGTTTTCCATCTGCTGGCCAAAGTTCCTGTTGGCGCGAGTGAACATGTTATCGCCAAGCATTCCATAAGCTCTACTGAAAAAGCTTTCCTTTTCAGAGGTTGCCGTTCCAAGTAAGGCCCGTGCCGTTGCCATTGTTTCTGGCTCTGTCTCTGCGCCACGACCAAGAATGTTTTGAAAGAGATAATTGGTTTCCTCATCTGGAGTAAGTCCTACCGACCCTCCGTTGGAGAAGTCGTAGACCGTATCCATCATCTCTTTCATGTATTCAAACGTACCCTGCATGGCCCTGCCAGCGTTCTTATCTGTAGTGCCTTCCAATAAGAACTGCTCAAAGCCCCTCGCAAACTCTTCCTCCCCGTCTACGGTCCAGACAAACCTCTCCATCAACTGCGTTGCCATCTCATCAATGTCTATCTCAGCATCGGGTGCCATCCGCGCAGCATCTGTGGCTTGCTCTAACATCTCTGCGCGTACCCTGTTGTATTGATTCTCGCCCAAGATCCATCGATGGATGATATCCTTATCGCCTTCGTCCAGCATCGTGCGCCTAATCAAATGCGCTAGCTCATGGATATAGGTAGTTGGGTTTGCTCCCTCTGTTACCAAGATATCTGCTCTGCCATCATCTAAGAAATTAATGGCACCATACAGCCCATCTTCCCCATGCTGCTCCATGAATTTTGGAGTGCTTAAATCCCATGACCCTACGTTTTCAATAGACTTAATTTGGTTAGGCTTATAGGCCACTCCAACTTGATGAAACAAGCCCGTCACATCGTTGGTTCCACCAGCATGAGTAATCCCATCGTATCCTGCTCTTATCATAGCTTGAGATACCAGCCAATCGGCAGCATAGTCACCACCAGCTTCTAATCCCCAACCCATTTGATCTGTTAATTTTCCAAACAATTCTTCATCGTTTGCGTCACGAACTAGTGTGCCAGTAAGGCCTAGTCTATTAGCCGCCTCGCCAAGATAGTCCGTATGATCATCACTGCTTACAGCTAAATACTTAGTAAAAGAAGCTGGGTGTGACGTAACATTTTCAATAGCTTGCGGCAAAAAACCCTGCCCACTCCAAGTCCCAAGTCCCAAGTAGTGTTCTCTAGTTAAATAAAGATCGTCCCTGTTTCTCTGACCCATGCCTATAGGCTTATTCAGTGCTTTCTGGCTGGGATCTCTTTGTCCCACCGGACCCAAATTCATTTCGTCCCAGTACGTGTCTTCCCATCTATCCCAAAAACTCACCCAATCATCCTCAATTTGTTCGTTAAAATATTTATAAAAATAATTATAAAATTCTTTGGGATCTTTGTCTGGACTAAAAAAAGCTTTTACGCTTTCGTTTGCTCCTGCTACTTCTTCCCTTTGTTTTGCTATTGATGGAGCATGTAAATCATATAAGTCATTCCATACAATTTGCTGATTACCCCCTAGCCCCTTGCTCTGTTCTAAGTTGCCAAAGGCTCTACCCATGTCAACAATGCTCTCTACCGTCACATCCCTGCCCTCTACCTTACCACTCTTGCCTCCAACATATTTTATCGCAAGTTCTGTATACCTATCAAGTTCTTCTTTTGTGGTAAAAACATCTTTGTTAAAAAGGTCAAGGTCTTCGTCTGATTTGAAAACTTTTGCAATAGCTTTAGGTACCTTACCCTTGACATTGGGCTTTCTTTTAGAGCCAATACTAATCCATAGCTCATCAATGCTTTTAGCAGACCGACCATAGTGACCCATATCCATTGCCTGCAATTGCCGATATTCGAATCCCGCTCTCCAATCAGCAATATTGATATTTCCAGCGGCTTCCATAGCGGCATTGGTATATATAGACGCAAGTGTTTCAGCAGTAGCAGTGTTTATATTCTCTATTTCATGTTCAAAAGCCTCTTTACTAAAAGTGGTTTCCATCCTGCCTAATGTGCCAAAAACTTGCCCTGTCTGTGCCGATGGATCTTTTACCTCCTCTCCCATCCGCAGTGATTTGTAGGAACGACCATCATCACTAACCATACTTAACGCATACGGTTTTTTAGCAAACCAATGAAAGCCAAGAACTTCTGGATCAGTACCATGCGAGTCAATTTGCTCTTTTAGTTCAATTATTCTTTTGCCCCATTGATTCTCATATCGTTCCAATGCTACGATCTCACGCAACACCTCATCTTCTGGAGGTTTAACCCTTACGTATCTCTCCCCTTTTTGTTGTGCATATTCAAATTTAGGAACAACGGATAGGTCTAATTCTCCAGTAGCTGTTTGAGTAGCAATACCCTCAACTGCTTCCCAATCTGGATCTTCAATGTCGTACTCATCGTATGCTTTTCTTAAAACTTCAGTGAAGTCCTTCTCTACGTTTTTTAAAGATGTCGGCAACGAATAAACTGACGTTCCTCGCCCTGCCCCTCCTTCTGCCAATTCATCTTCTATTTGTTGACGCGCAAAAATATATGTTCTGTATTTTGTCTTCAATGGACCTTCTGGAATTTCATCTAACAACTCCCCTGCCCTCTGCCTTACTTTCTGTAACTGCTCTGGACTAGGCCCAACGGGGTCCCAAGGAGATCCACTTATTAATTGCTTGGGCAGCAAGTCGTCATGTCCAAATCGCTTCATCTCATCTGCTAGTTCGGGAATGCTTTCATAAAAGCCACGAGTTTCTCCCGCACTTGCTCCCGGCGCTCCACTTTGTTGCGCCCTTAACTGACCTTGGTATGCCGCTACGCCCATCGGGTCCCATCCCGAACCCCTCATGGGTTGATGTAACATGTATCCAGTAGTTACCTGCGGTCCTCTTTCTTTAGCATATGGTAAAAAATCCATAGTCATATAGAATCCCGGTCCCATATACTGACTTCCCGTTACTGTCGGATCTATTTCTCCCTCCTTCCTTATCGTTGCGCCATAGTTTGTTCCATGCAAAAATACAGGCAGTATACCTTGTTCATCTTTAAAGAAAGTTCCTTCTGCTGCTTTCTGAAAATTAGGATTGCTATAGTCAACCTTACTTATACCGGGAATGCTGGTCTGATGTAGAAATCCAGACCCTGCCTCTGGCACTCCAGCCGTAGGAACGGTATACGCTTTGATCTCTCGTATACGATTCTCATACCATTCCTCTGGTGTCTTCCAGTTCTTCCATGCCCATGCTCTGGCGATAACGTCATACGCCTCTGCCGTCTTCTGCGCCTGTTCCTCCGTGAGATCCCCTCCCGCCCTCTGCACTGCGCCAACCAAAGACTGTGATACGTTGGCTATACGTGCGCTCCTGTCTCCCCAATCCGCTAGCCCCTCAGAGATGTCAGTAGTCGTAGGCTTCCCTTCGCGCAACTGAAGGTTGGTCATTAGCTCTGCGCCAATGCCAAGATCAGACTCATTGTAGATCATCCCCGCCTGTGTTACCCCTCTCTCATCTGCCATCTGCTTGATGTCTGCGCCCGATACTCTGGTGCCATCTGGCAAGTCAAACTTATAGTCTGCTGCCGTCCTTCGTCCTCCAAGGATGCGCTCAATTTTAGAGCGCACAGCCCTGCTCCCGATGTTTGCTGTGTCTTCAACCTGTAACAGCATCGCCTCTGCATACCGCTTCGGATTGGTAACGCCAGCCAAATAATTATTGAAGATGTTGGAGTAGAGGTTGCGCATATGATAGCCGGGGCTGAGAAGAGCATAGGACTTCCACAGACCCTGCACCTGTCGGAAGGTGCTGACCAGCACATTGGTATCGTCGCTACCTGTTATCAACTTGGTCATGTCATCCAACTGCTCTTTCATAGCAGATGGTATGGCATAGTATATATTATCTTCGCCTTTAGCTTGCTTGGTCTGCTTGCGAACAGAGAGGGCTGGGGCTTTCCATATGGCCATGCCGCTTTCTTTAAGCATTTGATGGGTAGGATCACGTAGGTTCTCTGCTACGACTTGGTCAATAGGCACTGCTATGCGAGTGTCGGATATGATTGTGTCGTAGAACTTCTGCGTATTAACCTTCTTAATAGACTCCATGCCACGCCTCGTTGCCATGAGCGCAGCATTCGTTTCCGTAGGCACAAGGTCTTGAAGGCGCGATTCCAAGGTGGGATACTTCTTGGCATAGGAGGCTTTCATTATGCCATTCTCAGTAATCGTAGCGATGCCGTCTTGCGTTGCCTTCTCATACATGGCACTGCCAGCATCTTTACCAAACCGCACCTTGAACATGTTCTCTACGATGGCACGGGACAGTTCGGTGACGGGTTCCATGCCAGCAGAGTAGTTGGCTCTGAACTGCGCCTTGTCCAATAGACCCACAGCTTCTTCTTCTTCAAAGATCTTATTGAACATGTCCTTCCACTCAGCAACCCCTTTAGAAATCACCTGCTTCGTAGCATCGTCCACCTTAAGCTGATTGATCAGTCCTTGCACAACATCTGGCTGGTCAAGATAAGCCCCCACCAGACGCAACTCTCCCTCATTCATATCAGCAGCGATCTTCAAGATGTTCTCTCGCAACGCCACCGTCTGCAACGATATAGCTGAATCCTTGCGGATCTGCTGCGCCATAAAATCAACTGTGCCTTCTTTCACATCCTCCGCAGTGACAGCCTTTGTCCCTTGATCCCCGCCAAGTCGATTAATCGTATCAGCTATCTCGTCTGCTTGATACCCTTCCTTCAATCCCTTCATCAAAGAGTTAGGCATAAAGAGTCTACGATATGTTTTACCCGCTTCTGAGTTGGTAACAAGGTCGCTTATCCTGCGCGTTCTGGTTGCAGCACCAGCCACCTCATCCAACTTGCCTATGCCCACAGCTACCTTGCCCAGCCCAAAGCCAAACCATGTCGTGGGATCTAACAGCACATCTGCTACAAACCCTGCTGCGGCTACTGCATATGGATTGGCATCGTCCATCGTCAGTGCCGTTTCTCCCCGCTTGCCTTCAAAGATATCTGCGAATGTAGTTCGCCTTGCCCCCTCTTGATCAATGCCTATGGCATTAAGAAACTCTTCCCCCGCCTGTTGCAGTTTCCCACAGAAAGAAAGCCAAACACAGGTTCGATGACACTATCAAAACCCCAATCATCATCTTCTGCGGCTACTGCTGCTTCAAACTCTTCGTTCAATCCAATCTGCTTAAATAGCTCTACATTCCTATCGACCTCTGTTATCGCGCCCAACTCAGCGGTATCCTGTCGGGGCAGACGCTGTGCCGTTGTAAAGCCAGACCCCGGCATTGCGCGAGATGGCACACGGGGTTCTATCTGACCAAAGCCCATTTCATCTTCTTCTTCTTCAAATGGATCAAAGGTTTTGCGCGTCAGAAAAGACCCTATGATATCATCATAGGGCATAGCGATGCTGTCATTATAAGCAGAGTCAAACCCGTCAGAAAAAATACTTGTACTATTGGGACTGTCTAAAAAGATTCCACTGTTGGAACCCAGAGCTTCGTCAAACCCCTTGGAAAGTGCTACAAGGTTGTTTGCCGCACCTTGATTACCTCTTCCCAATCGGCGATCCCACATTTTTTGACCGGGGGTATCAGAACGACGAGATCTACCTTCTCGTATAGTACGACTTATGTATCGCTGCACTCTCGCCCCGAGTCCATATTTATTTCCATACTCTTCAAGGTCTTTTTCTTCTTGCGGAGTAAGATTTACTGGTTGGCCAGACGCTTGCGCCATAGATATTTTTTCTATAATACTTTCCCCTCTTTCCTTAAGCGCAAGGTCTTCCGCTGCTGCTTCTGGCTGTGGGCTTGCCGCTGGCTCTTCATCAACATCTACCAGAATATCCATTTCCGCAGTACCCATATAATGATTGCTAAGTCTATCAAAGACTCTTTTAGCAGCACCAACGGGAATCATACCCGTCATCTCTCTCTGTTCTAATTCCAACCGTGCCTCATCAATAGATTGAATTTCATTCTGCGGTCCAGTTTCCAAGGTGCGCCCACTACGAGTCTTTCCAGAAACAGCCGCTTCTATATCAATCTGTGCTGCTTCAAACAAACGATCTTCTATGACCGTTTTTTGGTCCCACCACGAAGGGAATCCTTGGTGTATTGCCGTCAAGGTGGCAAGGGCATCACGGGTTTCGGCTAGTACATCAAAGCCAATCTCACCTCCCACGGACTCAAAAAGCTGAAGAGCCTTAACTCTTTCCTCTTGAGTCAAGGACTGATCTTCAAGAATAGACTCTCTTCCGACCTGTGCGGTAGAGCCAACATTTACTTGCTGTAATGCTGCTATGGCAACGACATCAGGTATAGTCAATCCACCAATCAATCTATTATTATATTTCCTTCTCGTTGCCATATGTGGAAATTGAGCATTAGCCTGTCTTATTGCCATCTCCCTTACCTGTGGAGAGAAAGCATTAAAAGCCTCTGGCTGGACTTTCTCCTTCGCCACCTGTTGGCCCTTGCCATAAAGAGAGGTTGGGTCAGCAACAGCAAGCCTTGCAAGAGGATCATCTCCTTCAAATTGCAATTGCCTTGCTCCATAGCGATTCATGTCTCCTGCAATTCTAACTGCCGCATCTTCTATATACTGACTATAGTTTGCATTTTGTTGTTCAATCATGGACAGACTGCGATCAAACAACTTACGCATTTCTATTTCTTTTTCTGGTCCTTCTGGGAATTCCTTACTTGCCATATCGTAAGCATGTTGAATCTCTCTCTGGCCTGTTGCGTTTTCAATGAGATCCATTGCACTGTTTTTAATTATTCCCAATTCCTTAGCTGCCTGTCCATTGTCAATAACCTGCATCAGAAACGAACTGTCATCTGTTCCATATTTGTTGACAAACTGCCTAGCTTTGCGAAAACCGCCCGCCTGTCCCATTAGACCTTCAACAACTGATAATCTTTGTTGAGTACCCTTGAAATCTAAATAGTCCTGACTGCCACCTATTGCGTTTAATGTTTCTTGCCATAGGTTATACCCCTCTCCCGTAGCTACTGCACTGTAGTGTGCCAACTCTCTTTGCAATACAGGATCGGGTGTATCTCTCTTAATGATCCTACCAGTATATGCAGCAAGCTTTTTCTGCTCTTCAGCTAAAATATTTTTTTGATTTTGAAGCTCTTCCTTTTGTTCGTTGGAAAGCCACTTACTATGCGTGTTAAGATATGAGGTTATCGCATCATGGTTTCTGTTGACATTCAACAACTCTTCGTTGACAGTCTCAAGGGTCACCGACTCGTCTGGTACGTCTACGCCCCTTTCCCCCGGTGACAGCAAATACTGACTTTGCGCCTTGGTGACCGCAGAATCTGCTGCTTCAACCATTTTATTAATTTCTGAGGTTGTGTATACGTGAAGCTCACCAGTATCACGATCCGCATGTTGGTATGCTAGACCCCTACCTGTTGGACCTTGTTCAAAAAGGTTTCTATCGAATGCACCCTCTGTTGTTATACTTTGGCGAGTACGTAGCTGTCGTTCTTCATCATACTTGTCAGATAGATTCTGAAATCCAGAGCTTAATCCAGTGGAAAACCCTTTAGAAATGCTTTTACCAAGTTTAGAAAAAATGCTCATTAGATTATCCTTGTTCTTCTGGATTAATTGAATCGTGAAGACATCTCATTCATATCTGTTTCTACGTAATGCGACCTCTTAAATGACCCCTTACTAAAGTCTTGATCAAAAAACAAAATGCCCTCATCGTCCACTACCATGACTTCTGGAAAATATTTATTTGTTAAGTCCAACTCAACCATATCGTCTATTGATAAACCCAACGATACAGCCAATCCCAACCTATCCAATCGACTTTTATTTCTATCATTAAGTTCATCATAAGGCTTGCTTACAAAAGTATCAAAATGAGGTATATCGTCCCATACCCAAAGACCATCCCTTTCTGCATTTTCTCTTATTTCTTCCCGTGTCGGTTTGGGAGGTTCAGACAACCCCTGCTCTGTCCACGTATCTGGTGGATTTATGTAATTCATCATCTGCTCATGGATAGCTTCTCCAGCCCCTGCCACTGCTCCACTCGGCGTTGCCGATTGTTCTATCAAAGGCTCTGTAGACATTACCCTCCTGCCCGTTCTTTGCATAAACTCATCAAGGGGTTCATCGTAAGTTCCTTTGACTCCACCTTGCCCACCCGCAGCGGTCCATCGGGCAACGCCATCTGCCCAGTGAAGATACAATCCCGGCTGAGATCCTATGTTTACTGGATCTCCATCTTTGTCTACTGGATTAGGAGGATAGAAGTTCTTCGCATACTGCCTTGGAAGTGTAACTCCCGCATCCTTCCATAATTCTTCTCTCGCTCCACCAAAGAACTCCCATGTCTTATAGGCAGCTATTGTGGTGCCAGCAATGACTGCGAGTGGTCCCACGAAAGGAGATATTTTAGCTCCCACAGCGGCAAGCTTTGGATTGCCCTGTAAAACATTTTGCACATAGCTTACATTTTCATCCCATTGATAGTCTTCTGACACACCCCATATTTTTCCAGCCCAACTAACTGCATCAGTTGGATCAACAATATCATCTACAACCTCAGTTAGTTTTTTTTTTGGAAGTCCCAACTTCTCTCTAATCCTATTACCTACTTCATCGCCAAATTCTTCTATTAGCCACTCAGTACCAAAGCCAGTTATGCTTTCTATTAGTCCCGGTTGATCATCAAACATCCCTCCTTGCGATCCCCCACCAAGGCTCGTTGCATTATTCAGCAGTGCCATATGTGCCGCAAACTGTCTTACGGCATCCTCGTCATCCCAATCAATGCCTTCGCCAGTTTCGGGATTCCATAACATCTCCCAAGCACTGTCCCTTTGGTCTTCTTGCTTATTAAATTTTTCCATTTGGTTTTTGAAGTGCTGAAGCTCTTGCTCTGACAAGTCATTCTCTAGTGCCATAGCTTGAAGCTGCTCTTCAAACAACGCATCGCCATGCCTTAAAGCTTGCAATACTTGCTGTTCATCCAATCCAAACTCTGCTGCCCACTGTGCCGCAGCATTATCTAACGATTCACCTCGCAACCTAACATCTTGCTCCACTTGAAATTTGAGCATTAGAAATTCTTCTTCCTTCAGCCCAAATTCTTTTGCTGCTTGCTCTGTAGAGAAAGCCCATTCCGTTTCCCAGCGATCATTAAGCGTTTCAAACTCCCGTACCGACAACTCCATCTGCTCTGAAAACTTGAACATGTCATTGGCTCTATCCATGTTCTGTTGTTCTATCTGGATAGCAAGCTGCTCCCGCCTAAACGCCATCTCTTCTTCAGTGGCTTCTCTACCAGCCTCAATCTCTACACCCCTTAGTCGTAGATTCTCCCAAGCAATGGCATTTTCATCGTCCATCTGCTCAATCGTTAGATTCAACCTTGCCTTCTGGTCTGCTATATCAGCATTCGTTCTAGCAATGAGGGCTTCTGTTTCACGCAAGTTCAAATCGTGAGTTTTGGCAAACTCCTCGACTTGCTGATTTAACTGTTGCGTAAATTGCTCAGACGATGCAGCTAAACGATCTGCCTCTATGTCCAATCCTCTTTCCCGTAGCTCTATTTCTCTAGCAGCATTCGTTGCTGCCAAAGTAGGAACGGTTTCGCCATTAACGTCAATGTAATAGCCTAGCCTATCTGCCAGTGCCATCTGTTCTTGAAAGGCCCGTGCTGCTTCGGCATTGTCCATTGAGGTCTTTTCAAGGGCAAGACGTTCTTCGCTTAAGTTCATCTCACGATTCATATTCTGAATCTGTGCAGCCGTCATGTTTTCTGTTATGACCAGACCACGTTCTTCTAATGCAAATCTTTTTTCATCAGACAGCTTTTGATACTCAAGCTCCAACTCATCTTGGGTAATACGAGCATTGGCAACCAGCTCTGCCGTTGCTATTTCTCTGTCTCTCTGATCAAGACCTCGCTCTGCCAACAGCTTGTCGGTGTAATATCTTTTAGGTTCATTTGTTCGCGCCTTAAGGAAGCTTCTTGATCTAATTCTTCCTCCCTAAGAGCAAGCTGATCTCTTGCAAGCTGTAAATCATTTTCCATCTCTTCACGACGAATCGCAAACTCTTGATCCGTTTCTCCTGCGCGTTGCACCATCTGCTCTCGCGCAAGCTCTGCTTCTTGTTCTAGCTCATCACGGCGTAAGGAGATTTCTTCACTAAGCTCTTCTCTTCTAAGCTCAAACTCCTCATCGCTTTGGGCCAGCCGCTGCGCCATCTCATCGCGCCGTATGGAAAACTCTTCTGCTGACTCATCTGCCCTCTGCGATAGTTCCGCTTCTACTAAATCTACTCTTCTGCTTTCAATGTTCAGCGACCTACCCTGCTGGTCAACACGCCTTCCCTCTATGTCTAATCCAGCCTCGCGTAGCTCAATATCATTTGATGCTATAAACTGTTCCAGATCCAATCGTCTGGTTTCCAAGGCCATGCGATTATTGATCTCGCCTTCTTGAAGTTTTAACTCTAGATCTGCGCGTCTATCGGCACTTTGCGCCAAGTAGTTACTAACAGATATCTGCTCTATTTCAGCAGCGGCAAGATCTCTGCGTATCGCCAACTCATCTGTTCCTAGCAGCGTATCAAGGGCAAGACGCCTCTCCTCTACATCCATCCCCGCACGACCCATGATCTCATCTAACGCCACACGCCGCTCGTCAAGGTCCATCCCACCCAGACCCAATGCCTCTTCCAGATTAAACCTCTTGGCCTCTAGGTTTAACTGCTTGATGCCAAGAAGCTCATTAAGAGCCTGTGCCTTCTCTTGTATCGTAAGCTCTCTATCTGCTAGCGGTTCTTCGCCATCCAGATTACCCGTAAGCTCTGCTTCTCGTAGTCTCTCATCGGCCCTAGTCCGATAGTCTTCAATGTCCAAGGAACGAGCTTCTAACCCAAGGCGGTCTTCTGCTACATCGGCAGCGCGAGTTCCCAAACGAATCTCTTCAAGAGAAACAACGAAATCCAACAATTGTTGAGTGGTATCTATACGTACACGCTGCTCTTCTATCGCTTCTTCCGCACGACTACGCTTGATATTTTCAAACAACTGCAAGGTTTCACGCAGTTCAGCGCGATACTTCTCGCCTACATCTAGCTCTGCTTGTATTAATTCAGTCGCACGGGCAGACTCAAGTTCCTCTGCTTGGCGAATGGTAACGCCAGATGCAGAAATTCCCCCGCCTTCTATTAGCCCTAATCGGCCCAGACGCTCTAAGGCATCGTCATACTTATTATTAATAAGAACAGTTGTTTTTTCGAGGATCTCTTGCTCATCAATGGCAATGCTATTGATGATGTTCTCCATAGAGATTTCTATCCCAGCCTCTGCCTCCCGGCCAAAGGTCAATTCCGCATCGGTATCCTCAAAAACTCTAGTGGACTGAGCTAAAGATTGGGATAGAATGTCATCTATGTAATTATCAATAATATTTGATGCAGACTCTATGCTTAATATGGCATCAAGATCTGCTCCATAGTCTTCAAAAACACCAACTATGGTACCTCTAACTTCATCTACTTGAGAAACATCAGAAAAATCCACATCCTCTATTAGCCGCAATATCTCATTTACGGCATTGTCCATGTCCTCGACAGCATCATTGGCAGGAACCACCTCATTGCCAGCAACATCCACTACAACGGCTGGTTCATCTGCTACCGCTGGGTCTTCTGCTACCACTGGCTCTTCTGTTACTACTGGCTCTTCTGTTACTACTGGCTCTTCTGTTACTGCTGGCTCTTCTACTATCTCTAGATCTTCTGTTTCTGCTTCTGCTTCTTCCTTTTCCTTGCGCAATCTTTCAGCTTCAGCTTCATCGTCCAACTCACGTTGCGCTCTGCCAGTTAAAAAGGCAGCCAAGTCAGCTGCATTTGCCTTTGCATCTTCTATAGAAGCACCAGACTGCAACAATATATCTGCTGCCCGTTCAGTTAAATCTCCCCCTTCGGCAACAACGGATTTAACTTTTTTATAATTATTAGTTACTAAGTCTCCTGCTACGTCCAGATACTTCCACGTATACGCATCAGCATCAGCATCAGCATCAACATCAACATCGCCATCGCCATCGCCATCGCCATCGTCTGGAACCAATCCATCTGCTGCTCTCTGAGCGGCGTAATAAGCGTCAGAGCTAAGATAATTATTTACCATCTTCCCTAAGATCTATATCTGTCCTATACGGACTTTCCTCAAGCAATCCTACAATTTCATTATATCTTTCTTGGCGAAGAGCATCTGCTTCACTTACAACAGATTCGCTTCCTTCCTCAACAACTTCTTCTACTACAGGCTCTTCCCATACCAATGACTCAGCGTTCCATACCGATGTGTCAGTGGGAGGAGGGGTATATACACCGTCTGATCCATACCCATCCCCCACCGTAACTACAACTTCCCCTTCATCGTCATCGTCCTCCTCGTCTAAATCGTCAAAGGTAGCCGCTGTCGCATTGCTGGCAGCAACAGGACCGGGGGCAATAGGTTCTAAGCCTTGGGATACGCGGGAATACTCCTCTGGCGTAAATACACCACCCTCAGTTGGGACATAGGTACGATCTATTATCATATCTCTATCATATAGATCTAGTAGTCCAGCCCGATCATATAGAGTTTCTAATTCCTGCCAATCACTTTCTATCTTGCTAGGATTAGTCCCTCCCCTGAGCTTTTCTTCTATCTCACGCTTCTTCCTGCCAGCGCGATCTCGCCAGACTGTACCTGTTGCCATTGCCATAAGATCAATGCCTATCTGTTATTACTCTTCGTCAGAAATAGAATCGCCTAAAAGGATTCTCATTCGCCCATATACCAAAGTGTTCCACTGCTCCGAAATACAGCGCAAAATCAAATCTTTCTTTTTCTCTCCAATTTTGACCGTGTTGTATGAATCGCCTTCTTCAGTTCGTATCTGTTCTGCGAGTGAAAACTTTAACCACTTATCTTCTTCTGTAGTTTCCTCTGTATCTTTCGATGCGGTTAGAGACAGAAGCGTTACATGTCCTGCGGTTAACTCCACTAGATCAACAATCTCATCTTCTGTAAGGGACTGCGGATCTTCGGCTGCATCAATTATTTCTTGAATATTGGGCTTGTGAATTTTAGTAAGAATGACTTCC
>LULT01000078.1_pt1 | contig 18257 bp, 30 predicted proteins | sample 728141 | NCBI WGS metagenome assembly LULT01 (sample SAMN03860282, study PRJNA289734) | marine metagenome | biome: seawater column; feature: ocean; material: water; isolation source: Red Sea water column Station 108 - depth 100m | place: Saudi Arabia: Red Sea | collected 2011-10-15 | depth 100 m | reverse complement strand
CCTTATACCAACTAGGGTGAGGTTAATGCGAAAGTGTTTCCTGAGATGGTGAATCAACCACCGAGTCAGGCAATGTAGCGAGCATATGCCGTGGATAAGACCTGACTCAACCCGTAAACCCGACACTATTTTATCATGTCACCTAATTTTGCTGAGTTCCTTCTTGACACTGCTGAGAACGGTAGTGAGATCCTAGCAGTTCTTGACGACATTCAAGAAGTCACAGAGTCAGTGGAGGGAACCGATCTATAAAGTGTCATAAGACCCCTTGATTGGGGTCTTTCTTTCTATTATAATACTAAAGTAATCAAGCAAGGGTCTTATGACTGCAACACCAATTCCGACCATTGCTGTATTCCCTGAAGAGAACTTAACACTCTCTGAAAAGGTTGAAAAGTGGGTCTGGCAGCTCTGCCGAGCACTTGAGGCAAATTACGATCGTAGGTATCCTAATTCTTCTGATCCTGTTAGGTTCAGCATAGAGTCAGGACGTAAGTATTGGAAGATCATGCAGAATCATGGTGGTGTTCATGCCTTCATCGATAAGAAAACTGGTGAAGTTTACAAACCAGCATCATGGCGTGGTCCAGCAAAGATTGTTCGTTATGATTTACGTATCATTAGAGAACGTGAACAGTGCTTTGCTACAGCAGATTGGGCTGGTGGATATCTCTACGTGAGATAAACCACTTTATAAACTGACACAGAGATCATTGATTTGGTCTCTGTATCGGTTATAATACTAATGTAATCAACAAAACGACCTATGAGCGATTTTTTTGAATTCATCGATTACGTTTGGTCATTCTATGGAGCACCTGATGCTCTTTATCCTATCACAGGATTGACTAAGCAGCAAATCATGGAAGCATCATGGTTGTATTTACAAATGTGCTGCTATCCTTCTTGCCCAGAATATGAGTGGGGTGATGGTGATACGGTTGATCGTGAGAGAGTCCGTGACATTCTAATTGAATCACCAAAATTCGATCTTACGTGGGAGCGTTAAATGAAAACAGCAACTTTCACAGTTCGTATGCAAGTTGAAGAGGATCAAGACATTAATCCTCTTTACTTGTGTGAAGAGCTACAAGCATCACTCAATAGCATGTATCGTTACTTATATTCTGATACTGGAGAGTATAGTGATAATAGGATATTAGGATATAAGTTTGAGTATGATTCATTTGTTCCGTTTATTGCAAAGGAGAAGTATTAATGATACTACAATTAGCAACCTATGCTACTATAGCATTAATCATTGGTATTATTGCATTAGTGCTCATGTTCAACTATTATAATCCAAACTGAGGTTAAATATGTCAAAAGATATGACTGGTAAAGAAAAACTACTCTTTATTTTCTCTTTCATATGGTGCCTACATTGGGGAACAAATCTTATCTCTGCTATAGTGGATATGGTTATCAGAGGAAACTCTGTCGTGCTGTTACCACTTGGTTTCTAGACAATTTCTTGCCACGGCATGTATTAGATATTGAAGTCTTACATCGTGGCATGAAGTGTGAGGATGCTTATGGGTATTGTGACTACGTTGGTAGTTCATACCGTCCACGGGAGTTTTGTATTGAGCTCCAGTCTAACATGAGCAAAGAGATGTACATCAAAACATTATTACATGAATTGGTGCATCTCAGACAATGGGTCAAAGGGACACTCAAAATGAAGAGTGGAAAGATGCACTTTGATGGTGAGAACGTATCTGAAGTTGAATATATGTCACAACCACATGAGATAGAGGCTAGAGAATTAGAAGAGAAACTCTATATAGATTACATCTTTGATACGGTTGGTGATTGGTTAGGTGATGAATAATATTCTTACTCATACATCCACTTTGCTTTAAAACTCATGCCACAATTACAAAAGGACATAGAATACCTTACTCTTGAGTTTGGGATGGATAACGATGCCTGTGATGACATCCTTAACGCATGTCAGGAGCTAGGTGATATCAGTGCTGAATATTTCTGCGAAGAGTTTGTATTTGTTGATGAAGAGGGTATGGCCTATGAGAGATGGCATGATGAAGATCATCTCAATATTGCCCACTTCAACGCATTACACTGGGAGCAATAGAATGAATATTGATCGTTCATCCGTCGATGCGATGATTCAATCCTTAGAGTATGCCGTAAAGGTTTGTTATGAGGTTGATAATCGATCTGACGATTTGGATAAGTCCTATCCGTTTGCTACTGGATATGCCAGAGCTACTATGCAGGATATCATGCAAACACTGAAGCAGAGCATTTTAGAGGACAGTGTTAATAGTGTCCCATTACCAGGAACACCAGTCGCACCCTTCTGTTATAATAGGAAGGTCAGTTAAATGAAAACCTTATTCATTCCTACCATGCCAGACAACACTAATGTTGAACATCAGGTCACATTGACTGAAGGACAGATTTCCACCATCTTATATGTGATGGAAGGATACATTTTGGATAATGATGAGTATGAGGATCGATTCAAAGAGAGAGTGGATCAGATCTTTGATATTCTAGAAGGTGCAGTTGATGAATGGTATGAACTGTATGAACCAACATCTGAATCATCTGATGAACCTACCTATGTGGTCAAATGAAGGAATCATTCACTCTCTCTATTGATGTCAGGTCTGCTCTTTTGGATTTATATCCAGGACTTGATAAAGATAAGGTTGAATTGATTGCTGCTGACATTGTTCGTCGTTGGGATTATTCACCACAGTATGAATTAATCCAAGAGAAAGCAGAGGATGTTGCTCTGTATGCCAACATTGTATTAAATGAAGATGCTAGTTAATCTAACTAAAAAGGAAATCGAAGTTATCATTGATGCCTTAAGATTTCAAATGACTGAAGCAGACTCACTTGATGACTTTGATGATATTACCAATGAAGAAGTTGGTTTTAAATTACACAAATTACTTGGTGCATGTGAGTGCCAAGCTCAACAACAATCATCATGAAAATCTATCCAACCAAAACCCAGACTGATTATCTCAAAGAGATCAATCAACAAATGCAAAAGACAATCCCTGAGCAATTAGAGGATTTAAAGGTTTCTGTTGCCAAACTTTGTGTAGCACTTGATAAGGTTGCTGCTGAATTATCCAAATGATGAATTTTAAACCGATGACAAAGTATACACGTGCTGGTCGTCATGGCAAGCATATCTTATGTCCCAATTGCAAGTCTGTATCAAAAGTTTATCATTTCGCATGGTCTGGACTTGGATGCCAACAATGTGGTAAAATGATAGATAAACAATTATGGTCGGTGTGTTATGAATAAATTGTATTCGATGATGATGAATTTCTTCATCAAGAGAGATGAGTTTAAACCTGATCAGGTCGTATGTGAGATTGATGGTGTAGAGGAAGATTGTTTTATTGGAAAGATCGAATCCCAAGGATATAAGTATGATAGTGGTAATGATTGGTATGAGAGAACATGGACAACAGAGAGTGAACCAAAAGAGAGTATCAGGGAAGTCTATCAACGATTAGAGAATGGAGAATGGAATCAATTGATGATCGGATATGGTGACAATGTATTCTATGAAGAGAGGGTTAAGCATCATGAGTGAAGAAGAAATTGTAGAGTTTACAAAGTGTTTTAAAAAGTTCATGGATCGTGCTGATGTTGAGATGATAAATTATTTCAGAAGAGAAGCACAACGCAGTTATAATTTATCGTATTATAAGGTCTGTGCTGAAAATTTAAATGTTTCACTTGATTACTACATGCAGGAGTTCTTATGACTAATCGATCACAATTACAAAAAGCCCATTGGCACAATCAGCAGATCATTGAACTGATTCAAGGTAATGAATGGGAAAAGACATTGATGGATTCTCTAACCTCAGTCCGTATCGAATTAGAGAGACAAATGGATAATCTCAAACCAGAGGAGCCATTGTATAGGATAGAGGAAGAGGGAACATCTGGATGGAACTTAGTTGATGATCAATTAGTTAATGGTGTTCAACAATATAGAAAACTGTCAAAATCGGTCTGTTCCGAGCGGCTGAACGCCCTAATCAATGAGGGTTATAATCCTGAGAGATTAAGGATCCGTAGAGATGACTGAACCATATGAACCAGAGGTGAATGACTATGTGGTATGGGAACGGGAAACATGGGCACGAATAGAACATGATGAAGGATGGGTTTATTTTAAAGGAGACCCAGTAGAACCTAAGAAAGGGTTTCAACATCAGGAACGTTATATTACTATAGAGACTGCTGTCTATGATAAACCTATAGAACAGTTAAAAGATTCACCCTTGCATAAGAAGACTCATACCTTGCTATTATGTTATGAACATCAATGGCATCAGTTGAAATATGTAAAGAAACGCAAGTCTGCTAACTGTCAGCATTATGCAGAATATGATGATGTCAATAACGAATAATTACATAGTTATTGAACTCTTAATTATACTGACACTCATGGTGTATTTCCTTAATGAAAAACAGTAAAAAAGTCTTGTTGTTTCTTATTATCACAGGATGGATACGTGTATTGTTCATACTAGGGCCGATTGCCTATGTATGGGCAAAAACTGTAACAACTGATACCGAAATGATTAAAAAATAGGTTTTAAATATGTTTATAAATATTAAACTGTTTTTTATCTCTGTTCTCAATAAGGTTGTTTAATGAGACTCAATAAGGGATATTTAATGATTCTCAATAGCTAATATATCTTCTCAATCACTTGACAAATACAATGATAAATGTTATACTTTTATTGTTATAAACACTCACTAAACCATTGAGTTAACTTTGAGTTTAATACTCTCAGGACTTGTGAGTTTAGCGAGCGTAGCATGAGGATCGCAGTTTGTCAAGTACACGGATCGATTTTCTCGTCGAGATTATGTGTATTTTGTAACATAAGTACTACGAGATTTATACATAGTACACATATAGTGTTACAATCTCGTCGAGGTGCTTGACATCCACTACGAGATTCATGTATAATACACACATATACACAACTAGATCTCATGTACGACGACTACGAGTTTAACACATTTGAACTAGATTACACATACGATCTCGACGAGAATTATGTACATAACACATTACATAATACATACGAGCTCGATGATGAATACGCACGTGATAGCACAGACTATCAACAATTAGCATATATGCACTACGCATAATGCATAGCGTGTTATAACAATTAAAGATCTCATTAACTAACAATAAATGTTAATGAGAAATTTCGTAGTCGATTTAATATTATAACATATAATACCAAAGGAAATCTTCATAGTGTGTTCGGTTCGTTGACTGGCACACTATTTTTATATTCTCAATAAGACTTCGTTGTTGAGAACATTAGTGATTATGTATTCTCAATAAGATATTATTATTGATTATCAATAGTTCGTGCTTATTGAGAATGGCAGCCGTTTTCGTGAAATTCCAGCCGCCCGTGGACAATTCGTAAACTGTCCACTATTTTCCCCATTCGCCTCAAAATGGTGTATTGTACCAATATGAGAAATTTACAAATCACCGAATCTGAGGAAACCGTGCTCGTTCAGATGGCATGTTTTTTCACCGACTGCGGACTCCCTGATGACTTCGATCAGGACGCATTTGATTCTCTCTTTGACAAAATCACCGAACCTACCCCATTTGAATATTCATGAGCACACTCCAAAATGAAATGATCCTTGAAGACCTCTTTGAAGAAATGCTTGAAGAGTTGCAAGCGAGTCAAGTCAACCTTAACAAATCCGTTCGTGATTTGGAAGCAATGGCGGCAGACCTTGCAACCCAACGATTTGAAGACCTTTCTCAATAAGGTCTTTTTTATTGAGAATCGGGTCGGCCGTAAATCAGTTGGCAAAGTGGCACAAGACCGCTTGATTTTTGCCCCATTCTATGCGATAGTACAAGTATGAAAAATTTAAATGCTTACACTATCCTTGAAAACGTCGTCCGTGAGTTGGACGCACTCTATGAGCGTGAGGATGCCAAGCATCTCATGGACTCCGATTTCGTAACGGGTCACCTTGACGACCTTGATGAAATCATTTTTCAACTTCGTCAGTTGACCGAATTCGATCCAACCCCATAATAGGGGTTTTTTAATGCGAATCCGGCTGACCGTGTTCGGTTGGCAAAGTGTCCACTATTCACCCCATTCGTTTCATAACCGTGTATGATATGAGAGTTCCAAGCAATTCAACCATGTTCGTTGATCCCAGATTTGAAGATGAGGCAATCTCCGCACTAATGGAGGAGGCACTCTCTGAAGATTCGGACGAAAACAAGTTTGATGTGGACAGTTTCATAGCTGGCAACGTTGACTATGCGTAGAGGCGAATGGATACGGGTTGCAATCGTTGGATTTTTTCTGATCTTTGGATTCAACTCACTCCTAGCACTGCGTGACAGTGAAGGACTCAAGAGGTTACAACAGCGTAACCAAAACATTGAAAACCTAATCTCACTTGCCAAATGAACACCACCATTCGTTACTCATTCCCTGACGACCTGAAATACAGGTATATGAGTTTTGACACTTATGCCAAGGCAATCAAGTGCATCTCATTACTAAAGCAGGTCAACGTCAAGGCAGAGGTCAAAGTTTAGGACAGTTGAGAAACTGGACTTTTTTACAACAAATTCGTTACAAAGGGGTTCGTGTCAACCCCTTTTTTTGTATAATGATGGGGTAAACCCGCAATTGCGCTTTTATGCCAGTTAAGTCAACCGTTGCCACACCTGCACCCACAACCCGCAAGCGTCGCACCCGTAAGACTAACACCACTGCAAAGGCAACACCTAAAGCAGTTAAAAAAACACCTGTTGCCAAAGTCACCACCACAACTTTCGTCGGTGGCAAAGTGAAAGCAGTTAAATCTGAATTCACCCGTCCGTCAACCTCACGCCTTATAACCCGTGAGCGTTACATCAAGGACATCCGCACCCGTTGGGCAATCCATCAGTATGAGGTGCAGGAAGCGATCAAAGATTTTTTCAAGATCGTTGATTTCTTCAAACCATATCATGCACAGGTCGTGAAAATGGTCAACAAATAAACCACTTGACAAAGTGGCACACAGAGCCCCCGCAAGGGGGTTTTTTCATGTATATTAGAAGAGTCAAACGAATTTCAAACCTTATGCGTAAAATCGAAATGGAAATGCAAACCGCCATCCGCAACCGTAAGGATTGGCAAAAAGCAAACACCTCAGTCGATTTTGATCAGGAAGGATTCATGACAGTTCGGTTACACGGGAACCGCATTTGTGAGATGACCCCATCAGGTGACCTTACTTTGAGTTCATGCGGATGGTCAACCCCCACCACAAAATCCAGATTGAACGCCATCCTTGATTGCTTCCTTCACGGGGTCGGCATCTATCAACAGAATTTTCAATGGTTCATTGACGGGGATGCGTTCTTTGACGGATACAAAATCATCAGATAACCACCTGATAAACTGTCATAGCCCCGCTTGCAAAAGTGGGGTTTCTCCTTTATTATAAGAGTATGAAAAACACCCACATTGAACACCCAGAAGACAGCATCCTTACAGGTGACCTCACCGTATTGGATGCTTTTTTGATGGTTTGCCTTTTGTCCGTTAAGATTGACGGTGCACCCGCTATCGTATGGGGAACCAACCCAGCAACAGGTAATTTCTTTGTGGGCACTAAGTCGGTTTTCAATAAGAAGAAAATCAGGATATGTGAAACCCAGGAGCAGATCATAGAATGGTATGGCGGCACCCCATTAGAAGGGATTCTATCATCATGCCTATGCAACCTACCCCATACAGACCGAATTTTCCAAGGTGATTTTATTGGGTTCGGTGGTGAGAGTGAATACACACCAAACACCATTACGTATCAATTCCCATCCGTGGTCCAGGAAGAAATCATAATGGCACCCCATACTGAGTATGTTGCAAAATCAGACCTGCGTGATGCGGTTGCCTATCCCCTTTGCAAGTATAATCCATTTCCCGCCAGTGCTGCCACAAATCCCGACGGATCATATTTTGTGAAGTGGGTGCAACCCAAGGCATATATTTGGGATGGTGCATTCGGTGAGTATGGTAAAGACAGTTTTGCAGAGTTGCGGGACCTGATCAATTTTGCCAAGGTCAGAGCTACGGGTGTTGAATTCGTTAGTCCAAAGGAGGCGGCACAGTATAAGAAAGAATTGAATGCTTGCATCCGTGAGGGTGAAACGGTCAACCCATACGATTGGGAAAATTCAGACCTGATCAAATTCTGGTTACTGATCAAATCCATCAAGGCGGATGCTCTATCACTTTGCCGTTATGCTCACGGACCAAATGCGTATATTGGTTATGACCGTATTGATTCTGAAGGGTATGTGATGCACACTGAGCACGGGTCATGGAAATTGGTCAACCGTGAACTATTCTCTCATGCTAACTTTGCCAATCGCAAGTTCGCTTGTGCCAGTGCGTAAAGTGCACACATTTTGCCCCATTCGTGCCGCCATGCCCTATACTAAGAAAGTCCAAACGAATCAGACTCTATGACCGCAACTCCGATGACCGAAACCAACAAACCAACTTGGGAAGGATACAACGGATGGGCAAACTATGAAACCTGGAACGCTGCTCTCTGGATTCAGAACACAATGGCATATTATGAGACTGCCCTCAACTGCACCTCATATGCTCAGTTCATTGAAAAGGTCGTGAGTTCGTGCACTGGTGACGGCGTTCAGTGGGATGATCCGATGATCGACCGTGAAGAGATGGATGAAATGCTTGATGAGATGCACGACTGATGACATCCAAGCAACTCACCAAACTTGCCCGTTCGCTAGGATGGCAACGGGTTCGCAACGGGGGCAAGCACATGATTTATAAGCATGATCATGCACCCCGTCCTATCACCATTCCATATAAGGTACGCGGATTCGTCGGCGTGCAGATCACCAAACAACTTAAGACCGTTCGTTCGTGAATCAGACAGTGCCCCCGTTACCGGGGGCGTTTTTATGGGGCGCGGTTATAAAAACAATGGATCCCTTAAGCTATAAACGACCCAGATCGACCTTTCGATATCACGAAGGACAAAATTTTTTTTCAATATATAAAAACGACGACAGGGTTGAAAAAATGCAAAAAAATTCCCCAGACGATTTTACGACCATAGAGTGCGATCCAGTAACGGGAGAATACAAAACAGTCATACCAGAATGGATTATCAATGATGAAGGATGGTATGAAGGAACTGAATTACACTTTCAAAATGAAGGTGGTGAAATTACGGTTAAAGAAAAAGATTGACAATTGCTATATAAACTGATATAATTGATGTGTAATTACAGGACGTTATGGCTAAAGGATTTACAGTAAAAGCAAATACTCCTACTAAAAACAAGAAAAAGAAAGAGCCAGAGTGGGATTATGACAAAGCAAAGGAGATTATCAGAGGTAAGACAGTTGTTTTTTGTCTACCAGGTAGAGGAGTATCATACATCTATTTGAAAAACTTTGTTCAACTTTGTTTTGACTTAGTTCAAGCAGGTGCAAGTATTCAAATATCTCAAGATTATTCATCAATGGTCAATTTTGCCCGTTGTAAGTGTCTTGGAGCTAATGTTCTACGTGGACCAGACCAATTACCTTGGGATGGCAAATTAAAATATGATTATCAACTATGGATTGACAGTGATATTGTCTTTAATTCTGAGAAATTCTGGCAATTAGTCCTTATGGATAAAGATATTGCATCTGGTTGGTATTGCACAGAAGATGGTAGAACAACATCTGTTGCACATTGGTTAGAAGAAGATGATTTTGCTAAGAATGGTGGAGTCATGAATCATGAAACCATTGAAAGCATAGAGAAACGTCGTAGTCCTTTTACTGTTGACTATGCAGGATTTGGATGGTTATTGATTAAGCATGGTGTATGGGAACATGAAGATCTCAAATATCCTTGGTTTGCTCCTAAGATGCAAGTCTTTGAGTCAGGTGCAGTGCAGGATATGTGTGGAGAAGATGTATCATTCTGCCTCGATGCCTTAGCAGCTGGTTTTGAGATTTGGTGTGATCCTCGTATTAGAGTTGGTCACGAGAAGACAAGGATTATCTAAAAATAATGGCAGATACTTACGATATTTTTATAAAGGGTAAAAAAGTTCACGAAAATCTTACTCAGTTTGAGTATATGGACCTATTGGAGGATCTGTCAATTGAATTTTATCAGACAGGAGCACCAAATCCTGATGATATTACTACTGAAATACATGGAGGAAACTTAGAAGATGGCTAAAGCAAAGACGGGTTCATGGGGAACTGGTGATTTTATTAGTGCGCCGCCCAAAAAGACTCGTCAAGGAAATGGAAAGCATACAAAACATGCTGCAACATCGCGTAACTCGTCTCGAAAACCGTATAGAGGTCAGGGAAAATGACGATAATCACGATTTTAGTCCTAATCGGAATAATAATTTCATTAATAGCATAACATTAAGCCTCCGAAAGGAGGTTTTTTTATGCTAAATAATTTTTTTGAAGGAAAAATGGTTATTCATGTAGATAGACATAAAGAATCTATGGAAAAAGATCACGGAACTACCAGATTAGTGACTGATTATGTCAATAAAGAGCGAATAATCCAAGAAGTTATGCATGATGATGCACCAAAACTCGATAAAGAAGAAAAAATTAACTTAAATGGGTAATTTAGATATAAATAAATCAAGCAAACTATTGACCAATGCCTGTACAAAGGATATCTAGATCATTTAAAGACATTAATTTATCCTTTAAAGCACATCCTGTTACAAAGGATATAACAGTTCTTAAAAATGAAGACGCAATTAAAAGATCTGTAAGGAATTTAGTTCAAACTATTCCTATGGAGAGGTTTTTTAACTCACCATTAGGGTCAGAAGTGCGTTCAAACCTCTTTGGATTCGTTGATTATGGTACAGCATCTGTTATTCAACGTCAAATTAAGGTTGCAATAGAAAACTTTGAGCCTAGAGTTGATAATTTACAAGTTCATGTTAATCCTAGACCCAATCAAAACAGTTTTGAAGTCAATTGCATCTTTGATATTATTGGACAACAGTTTCCTACACAAGATTTCTCCTTCATACTAGAGTCAACAAGATAATATGCCCTTTACTAAGTTTTCCAATCTCGATTTCGATCAAATAAAGACTCAAATTAAGTCTTATCTCCGTGCAAATTCAACTTTTACGGATTTTGACTTTGAAGGATCTAATTTTTCAGTCTTAATTGATACTTTAGCATATAATACGTATATTACTGCATTTAATTCCAACATGGTTGTGAATGAATCCTTCTTGGATTCAGCAACATTACGAGAAAATGTAGTTTCTTTAGCAAGAAATATAGGGTATGTACCACGCTCTAGGACTGCTTCTCACGCAAATATATCTCTTAGTGCAACAACTGCAAAAGACACTCCTACATTGACCTTACAGAGGGGTTTGGTGTGCATTGGGGATTATGATGACACTACATATACGTTCTCTATTCCTGAAAACATAACAGCAACCACTACCCATACATACGACAATAATGGTAACGTCACTAGTAGTACAGCTGTATTTGGAAGTGTAACAGATCCTATAAAGGTATATGAAGGAACATTTTTAGAAACAATATTTAAAGTTGATGGATCACTAGATCAAAAGTTTATTTTGAATAATTCCTTTATTGATACTGATACATTAAATGTATATGTGACATTAGATCCAAATTTACTAGGTAGAGAGTATAAGCAAGTTGATAATATCTTAAATGTTAAAAAAGATTCTGAAATTTACCTACTTCAGGAAGTTCAGGACGAAAAATATGAAATTTTCTTTGGTGATGGACTATTTGGTAAAAAAATACCAGACGGTTACACAGTAACATGTCATTATATTACTACTAACGGTAAAACGGGTAATGGCCCAAGTAATTTTGCATTTGCTGGAAGTTTTACTAATTCTGATGCTACACTAACAAATTTAACAACAACACCAGTTATTACTACTATTGATTCTGCTACTAATGGTGGTGATATTGAGTCTATTAACTCAATTAAGTATTTTGCTCCAAGATTATACTCTTCACAGCATAGAGCAGTGACCAGTAGAGATTATGAGGCAATTGTACCAACAATTTACCCAAATACTGAGTCTATTTCTGTGATTGGTGGTGAAGAATTGGATCCACCACAATTTGGAACAGTTTTTATATCAATAAAACCAAAAAATGGTGAATTTATCTCCGATTTTGACAAAGGACAGATATTAAACAACCTAAAAAACTATTCTCTTACTGGAATTAATCAAAAAATTGTAGATTTGCAGCTATTATATGTTGAATTAGAGAGTTATATTTACTATAACGCTAATGAAGTCTCTAATGCTGATGATTTAAAAACTAGAATAACTGAAGGTTTAACTACTTATTCTAAATCCACTGATGTTAATAAATTTGGTGGCAGATTTAAGTATAGTAAAGTTCTTAACGTTATTGATAATATTGATAGATCAATAACCTCAAATATTACTAGAGTTAAGATAAGAAGAAACTTAAAAGCTCTTATCGATCAATATGCTCAATATGAACTTTGTTTTGGTAATGAGTTTAATGTTAAGAGTGAAGGTATGAATATTAAGAGTACTAAATTCTACATTGATGGTGAAACTAGTGAAGTATTTTTAACAGATACTCCAAATGAAGATAAGAAAACAGGTGTTATTTCTATAGTTAAGTTAGATGCTGCAACTCAATTGAATACTGTTGTGGCAAAATCCGCAGGAACTGTAGACTATATTAAGGGTGAAGTTAATTTATCAACAGTTTATATAACTCGAACTCAAAAACCAAACGATGTTATTGAAATTCAAGCATATCCAGAGTCAAATGATGTAATTGGATTGAAAGATCTTTATCTTGATTTTAGCATTGCTGATAGTTCAATAAATATGGTAAAAGATACTATTAGTTCTGGTGAACAGATATCTGGAGTCGGATTTAAAGTAACTTCTAGTTATAGTAACGGAGAAATAACAAGGAACTGATATGATAACAACCGGATTAGACACTAGAGTAAATGTTCAGCAGCTCCTTGAGAGTCAACTGCCCGAATTTTTATTAACTGAAAGTCCTAATACTCTTGAATTCTTTAGTACTAAAGGATTTCCTAAAACATATGGTCTTTTTAAGATCAATGATGAAATTATTACCTATACTGGTATAACAACTAACAGTTTTACTGGATGTGTTCGTGGATTTTCTGGTATATCTTCATATCATGCTGAAAATAACCCAGGAGAATTGGTTTTTTCTACTTCTGACGCTGCTTCAGCACTTACAGACACTACAGTTGTTAACTTAAGTTCATTATTTTTAAAAGAATTTTATAAAAAGCAAAAATTTACTCTTACTCCAGGATTAGAAGATACTCCTTTTGTTTCTAATGTTAATGCTGGTACTTTCATAAAAGAAGCAAAATCACTTTATCAATCTAAAGGTACAGAGGAATCTTTTAGGATATTATTCAATGTTTTATATGGTGTTAATCCTAAAATCGTTGATTTAGAGGGTTTTTTAATAAAACCATCATCAGCAGAATTTATTAGAAGAGAAATTTTAGTTACTGAAAGAATTATTGGTGATCCTAATAAATTAGTTGGACAAACTATTACTTTATCTACCGACTCTGATACTAAAGGTGCTGTTTCTTCAGTTGAAGTTTTAACAACTAAAGGTGGACGAGTATATTATAAAGTAAGTCTATTTGTTGGTTTTAATGAAAAAGAATTAATAAAAGGAACATTTAAAATTGCTGGTGCAACTAAAAATATTGGAGCTGTAGGAATTGGTTCAACTGTTGTTACAGTAGACTCTACTGTTGGATTTACTACAGTAGGAAAGTTTATTTCAGGAATAAACACTGTTTCATATCTTGATAAATCGTTTAATCAATTTTTTGGTTGTTCTGGTATAACTTCATCTATTAGAACTGCTTCGAATATTAGATCTGATGAAGTTGCTTTTGGATATGAAAATGGAGATTTAAGTAAAAAGGTTGAATTAAGAATTACTGGCGTATTGTCAGATTTTACTCCTACTACCGATATAATTTTAACATCTGAAGGAGAACAAATAGGGATTAGAAATTTAGGTGAAAAGATTTTAAATCCCGATACCAAGAAAACTTCAGCAGAGATATTTGCTAATTCTTGGATATACAATACATCTTCTAGATTTGAAATAGATGATCCTTATACTAATACTAATAAAAGTACTCCAACTATTCCAGCTACAGTTGATAGATCACAACTTAAAAAGGGTGATAATGTTGAAATTTTAGTAAGAGGAAATAGAGAGGGAACTGCAACTGGTATAGTAACAGCTATTTCTGCAGATAAGAAAAATGTTACTTTATCTCAACTTACTGGTGGATTTGTTCCAGCTACTAATGAGTATTATGATTTACGAAGAACTTTAAATACTGCTTCTGCTGGTATTACACCTTTAGAAGTTGAGAATGATCGTCTAACTTCAGATATTCAGAATGTTTATATTAATGATGAGAATACTCATTTTTATGTAGCATCTAATTCACTACCATCATATAGTATTGATCTTAGTATTTCAAAGACAGGTGTTTCTACTGCCAACTCCAATCCAATACAAGAATTTAGTAATAAGACTAATAAGTATAGTGTTATAGCTTTTGCAAATGATGTTCCGTTTATTACTGGTGATGAAGTAAGATATGTATCAACTACTGGAATTCCCATTCCTGGGTTATTATCTGGAACTAAGTATTTTGTTAGAGTTTTAACGGATACTCTAGGTAATACAAATAGAATTCGATTATATACTTCACAATCTTTTATTGTAACAGATGATTATGAAGAATTTGACGAAATTCCATTTCATTCTGGTAGTCATAACTTTACATTAGAACGTCATAGTGATGAAAGAATAGGATCTCAAAAATTACTTAAGAAATTCCCAGTAAATTCAAATATTATGAGTGGTGATGGTATTAAGACATTACCTGGATCTATTGGAATGTTGTCTAATGGTGTAGAAGTTTCCAGTTATAAGTCTTATGATAAAATTTATTTTGGACCGTTATCAAAAATTACGTTATTTAAGCCGGGTCAAAACTATGATATTATTAATCCACCTACAATTACAATTTCCAAACCAGGAATTGGAACTCTTACTGCATTAGTTGAACCAGTAATTACTGGAGATATTAAAGAAATTCAGGTTGACCAGCAAAATTTTGATACTGATATTGTTAGATCTATTACAGTAAAGGGTGGTAATGGTTCAGGTGCTGTTTTGCAACCTATTGTTACTCAGAGATTTAGAGAAATATCTTTTGATGCAAGAATTAAATCCAATGCCCTAGTTGGTGGCGTTGATATGGCGGAAGAAAATATAGTTTTCAATACCACTCATAATTTAGATAATGGTTTAAAATTGGTTTATGATAGTGATGGTAATCCACCTCTGGGTATTAATGTTTTTAAAGGAAGTAATTTAGCTGCTACTGGAGTAAATACTTGCTTACAAAATGGGGCAATTTATTGGACTAGTGTAGTAGGAACTGGTAATTCTATTAAATTATATCCTTCTGAACCTGATTATGTTTCTGGTATCAATACTGTAGGATTTACTACTATTAATGCAAGTGGAACGCATAAGTTTAGATTATATGAAGGTAGAAATCATCTTCGTTCTGTTAAGGTTATTGATCCTGGAACTGGGTATTCGAATAAAAAATTACGAGTAGATACTTATGTTGGTATCAATACTGTAGAAGATTCTATTGAATATGAAAATCATGGATTTAATAGTGGTGAAATAGTTACTTATGCAGTTGAGGCTTCAAGAGCAGATCCTTCAGGTGGTGTTGTTGCAACAGGTCTTAGTACTAGTCTTCAATATAAAGTTATTAAGATCGATGATAATAAGTTTAGATTGTCAAATGCTGGTATTGGTGGAACAATATCTTCTAATTATACTAGAGGTGAATATGTAGATATTCAAACTAAAGGTGCTGGATATCATGTTTTTGCATATCCACCCATTGAACTTGAAGTTGATGCAAAATATGCAAAAGTTGCAATTGCTCTAACAGAATCTATTGTAGTAACTCCAGTAGCAAGAGGATCTATAGAGCAAGTATATGCTTACGAAAAAGGTGCTGGATATGGTTCTACAATTCTAAATTTTGAGAAAACTCCATTAATTTCAATAAAAACTGGAAAATTAGCAGAATTAAAGCCCATAGTTTCTGATGGAAAGATATATCACGTTGATATACAAAACCAAGGGGAAGAATATAATGCTCCACCAGATCTTACTGTTGAAGGTGATGGTTATGGTGCTGAAATTAGAGCTATAGTAGAAGATGGTAAAATTATCGATGTTAAAGTCCTTAACCCTGGAACTGGATATACTCAACTCAAAACAACTGTTAAACTCGATTCTCCAGGAAAATTTGGAGAATTATATTCTAATGTTAGAAATTTAACTGTAAATAATTATAGATTTGCAGAGCAACATGATGCTATTGATAAGGCAGCATTATTATCGGATTCTAAGAATAATTTAAATTATTCCTTTGTTGGATATTCAACTGCTCATGGCAATACACAATTTGGTGATGATGGAACAGGACATTCACCAATAATTGGATGGGCATATGATGGCAACCCAATATATGGTCCATATGGTCATTCGGATCCTATGGACAATAACTCATCTATTATAATTTTAACTCCAAGTTATGTTCGACAGAGTGTAACTTCTGGTATTATAAGTGATAGACCTGTTGGATTTAGTAGTGGTTTCTTTACTGAAGATTTTCTGTATGATGGATCTGGTGATCTTGATATCAGTAATGGTAGATATTGCAAGACACCTGAGTATCCTAATGGCACATATGCATATTTTGTTGGGGTTTCTACTAATCCTATAAGTGGTAAATTGGAACCTAAATTCCCATATTTTATAGGTGATGTTTATAGAAGTAATCCATTAGAAGAAAATTTACTTGATCAAGATCAATATACATTTGATTTTAAAAATATTAAAATAGCAAGAAATACATTCCCATATAAAGTTTCTGATCCTTTTTCTGATAATGATTTCTTAGTTGAATCTAATGAATTAGTTGATCAGATTTCTGTTATTGAATCTATAACTAAGGGAACTGTAGATTCTTTCCAGGTTTTACAGGCTGGTTCTGGTTATAAAGTTGGAGAAAGTGCTAAATTTGATAATACTGGTACAAATGGTGGTGGGATAACTGCTTCTATTAAATCTGTAACAGGAAAAGATATTTTTGATGTAAATACAAAAGTTGAAAAATATCAAAATGTTGTATTTAAATGGACTAGTCCTAATGAAGTTAGTGGATATATTTCAACTTCCCATTCATTTACTCATGGAGATGAAATTACTATATCTGGATTATCAACATCCATAGGACCTCTTACAAGAAACCATAAAATTGGTATATCGTCTGCTAGAGCTGTCTTAAAACAAAATCTTGGTCTTAGTGTATTTGGTGGTGGCACAGGAACTGTTGGAGTTTCTACTGATATATTAGTTTCAGCTATTCCTGAAGGGGTTTCTGTTGGAAGTTCTATAAGCATAGGAAGTGAGATATTAAAAGTTATAGATGTTTTTGATGATTGGAATGTTTTACGTGCTACAAGGGGTAGGAGAGATAGCACTGTAGGAATAGGGACGACTGGTGATACTTTTGAATTAATTCCTAGTTTCTTTACAATACCAGTTAAATCACGTCAGTTTAATTCTAAAATTAACGATATAGTTTATTTTAATGCTTCTAGGTCTATTGGAGTTGGAACACAGGTTGGAGTTGCTACAGTAGTTAATAATAAAAGAGGTTTAAGAGATAATGTTCCAATCTCTATTACATCACAAAGTATTCATATACCAAATCATCCATTTACTCAAAATCAAAAAGTCTCTCTGACTATTCCTACAGGAGCAAATGCGCTTTCAATATCTACAGTTCCTGGTAATGTTAGTCCAGTTACTTTAGGTGCTAGTGGTAGTAGTGTAGATGTCTTTGTTATTAATAAATCAAAAGATTATATTGGAATTACCACTCAACTTGGTATATGCACTAGTGGTGTATATTTCCATAATAGTGGATCTAATAATTCTGAATACGCTTTTGAATCTGATTTTTCAGAA
>LULT01000065.1_pt1 | contig 18346 bp, 22 predicted proteins | sample 728141 | NCBI WGS metagenome assembly LULT01 (sample SAMN03860282, study PRJNA289734) | marine metagenome | biome: seawater column; feature: ocean; material: water; isolation source: Red Sea water column Station 108 - depth 100m | place: Saudi Arabia: Red Sea | collected 2011-10-15 | depth 100 m | reverse complement strand
AGAACAGAAATAACAGTTGGAAAATATGTTGCGGGCAGTGGGAGTAGTGGTGGAAATAAAGATTTTAACAACTATTGCCCAATGAACTACCTCCATGAAAGTGTAAAGTCAACTCTTGAAGCTTCAGTTACAGAGTTGATGGCCTCTTATGAATCATGGAAGGGTGATTCATCTTTTTATGATGAGGCCGATATGGTTGCTCCTGGGTGTTGGTATTCAGAAATTTTGGAAGATGGGAATACTGGAAAAACAGTTCCTACTAAGTAAGCTTATTAAGAAACCATTTCTTTACAATTTTTACACAAATATAATTAAGTATGAAGTTAATTTATGAAACAAAAATTACTCACATATATTACTTATCAGACTTTCCCTGCTGAAACAGCAAACAGTTTACAAACAATATCAAATATAAAATACTTTGTAAAAAATGGTTATGCAGTATCCCTGTACTTTCCCCTAAGGGATAAATTGAGCTCTGATAATATAAATGAAATTAGTAGATACTACAGTGTTGATGAAAAGTTTGAACTTGTTGGGTTAAAACATAATATGCCATTTGGTAAAATAAAATTTTTTAAACCGCTATGGTTCCACATAAGTCATTTCTTATGGTCCAAAAAAAATGTCAAGAATATTTTAGAAGCTAAAAAAAATGAGCAAGTCTATTTCACTAGATCAGATTGGGTATTATATTTTTTAGCTAAAAAAAATAAACATGTTGTTTTTGAATGTCATCAGATTTCAAAAATAAGAAATTTAATTTTAAAAATTGTTTCTAAGAAAAAAAATGTAAAAGTTATTTTTCTTAATGAAAAACTAGAAGAATACTTTACCCACCTTAATTTGAACTCAATTGTGCTACACAGTGGTGTTGACACTGACCTCTTCTTAGAGTCAGATGCTTTTAAAAAGGATAAGAAAAAGGTTGTTTATGTAGGAAATCTATTAAGGTTTGGAAAAACAAGAGGTCTTGATTTTATAATTAATGCATTTACCGAATATGAAGATTTGAAAGATTACACTCTAGAAATTATAGGAGGGCCAAAAAAGGAAGCTGAAAAATTAATACATTCATTACAAGAAAAAAATATAAAAAATATTTCCATAACTGGAAGACTTGATAGGAGAAATACAATTAAAAAAATTCAAGAATCAAGCATTGGTATTTTAATTAATTCCGATGAATCAATACATTCAACAGATTTCACTTCACCCCTTAAATATTTTGAATACATATATGGTGATTTATCTGTAGTTGCTGTTGATTTCCCTTCTCATAGAATACTTCCTCATTCTGAAAGAATTAAATATTTTCCAATAGGAAATTTTGATGAATTTATTAAATCTATTTTGACTTCAAATTTAGAAATAAAAGAAATTGACTTAACCAATATATCATTGGATTATCGAGTAAAGGAGATTATAAAATTTATAGAAAACAATTAGCACGCCCGGAGGGATTCGAACCCCCAACCCTCTGATCCGAAGTCAGATGCTCTATCCAATTGAGCTACGGACGCTTGTATTATTACTTTAAAATAAAAAGGTTAAATTTAAACTAATTATTTATATAATAGTTTCATTAATGGATAGTGTATTAATACTAAATACCGAAATAAACGTCACTTCAGTTGATGGTGTTGCTGAATTACTTCAAATAAAGGGCTCTAAAACAATTGCAATTTGTAATGCAAATACTTTAGTTAGGTCGTATAAAGATTCAACTTTACAGAAAAAAATAAATTCATTCGATGTTAAAACACCTGATGGTTTCCCTGTAGCAAAAGCTTCTAAATATTTATATAAGAATAACCAAGAAAGAGTTGATGGGTTTAACGTCTTCCATGAAACTATAAAAAAGGGTTTAAAAAATAACAAAAGTCATTATTTTTTTGGTAGTGATGAAAAAACCATTAAGAAATTAAAAAAGAATTTAGTTCTTTTATATCCAGAAATTAATATTTCAGGATACATATGTCCACCTATGCTAAGTTACAAAGAATTAACAGATGATCGATGGGTTGATGACTTAAAAAATAAAAATCCAGATATTGTCTGGGTCTCCTTAGGCTTCCCTAAACAAGAAGAGTTTATAGAGTTGATAGCTAAAAAAGTTGAAATTAGGTCAAATTTTGTTGGCGTCGGTGGTGTTTTTAGTTGGGTAGCAGGTTCAATAATTAAAGCTCCAGAAATATTGGCCAATATTGGACTCGAATGGATTTTTAGGTTAATACAAGAACCAAGAAGATTGTTTAAAAGATATTTAGTAGACAATTTTTTATTTATAATTTACATCATAAAACAAATAATTAAAACGAAGAGATAAACAAAAGTAGAATTAATGAAAATATTAAAGCCTCTAATTAATGAGTTTCAAGGACTATTAGAAAATTCAAATATTAATGAAGAAATAGATATAAAAATTTCAAGCATTGAAAGCTTTGACTACCAGATTAATAATCTAGTTAAGCATCAGAACCATAAAGACATAGAGAAAATTTTAAATGATGTAGAGCAATTAGCGTTAGATATTGAAATAATTGATTCGTTTGAAATTACAGAGAAAAACTTTTTTAATTTTACAATAAACTTAAATAATGTTCAGAATTATTTAGAAAATTTTAAAGAAAATATTAAAACTGAGGATTCAAAGAAAATAATAATTGACTACGGTGGTCCAAATATTGGGAAGCCTTTACATGTTGGACATTTGCGATCTTTAAATATTGGACGCAGTCTATATGAAACAAATAAATTAATAGGGAACATTGTTACAAGCGATATTCACCTGGGTGATTGGGGTATGCCCGTAGCTCAAATTATTGCTTATTGTGAACTTGAAAATATAAATATAAATTCAATAAATGTTCAAAAACTAATCGATATTTATCCAAAATCTACTGAGTTATATAAAGAGGATGAATCATTTCAAATACTTGCAAAAGAAATAAATAAAAACTTAAACAAAAATGAAAAGGAATCAATAGAAAAATGGAAGAATATAAGGAATGTTTCGGTTTCAGAATTAAAAGAAACTTTATCTATTTTAAATCACGATTTTGACTTATGGCTTGGTGAAAGTGATGTTAACAATATTATCAAACCGATGATCGAAAAATTAACAAAAGAGAAAAAAATAACCTTAGACGACGGGGCCTTAGTAAGCACTCAAGAAAAAGATCCTAAAATTCTTATAACAAAATCCGATGGTTCGTATTTATACTTAACAACCGACCTTGGTACGGTTCTTAACAGGTTGGAAAATTATCAACATGATATTGTCTTGTATGTTGTTGATAATAGGCAAAAATTGCACTTTGAACAGTTGTTTGAAAGTATAAAATATTTTGACTTTCCAGAAAAAGAATATGAACATGTTGGATTTGGAACAGTCAATGATGAAAAAGGTAACCCATTTAAGACTAGAGAAGGTGGGGTAAAACAATTGATTGATCTATATAAAGACACCCGCACTTATCTTAAAAATATTAATAAAGATCTAGGTGAAGAAATTATTCACGAATTAGCAAATACAGTCTTAACTTACAGCGACCTATTAACAAACCGTAAAACGGACTATAAATTTAATTTAAATAAATTTACAAGTATATCTGGTAAAACCGGAGTATACGTCCAATATGCTCAAGTTCGTGCAAAAAGATTACTTGAAAAATCTCAAATTGTAGATACTAATGGTGAATTAATGATTGCAAATGAGGAAGAAAGGAGCTTAATTGTTGCGTTGCTAGAAAATATACTTAGTGTAGAAAATGAGGAAGTTAAAAAGTCAAAGCTGCTTATTACAAAATATTTTTTACAAAATTCTAATTTAGTAATGTCTTGTCTGGGGATAAATCCTGTAAATAAAATGTAAATTAAATAAACAATTGTGCTGAAATCATCCAGACAATCAAAGTAATTCCATATGAAGCTTTATCAATAAAAATCATTTTATTCCTTAAGCTATGTTGTATAAACAAAATTATTGGAATAGCTATAAAGCCCGAAAAAGAAACTGCTTTTGCAATTGAGGAAATATCGTTCAAAATTAAAGTTGCTGGACTAACAAAATATTGAAAAATGATAAGAAAGGAAAGAGATATAAAAATCGAATAAATAATATTTAGTATTAAGTCTTTAAAAGTTGCATTGTAAACCCTAAGTACACTAAAAAATTCAACAGGTATAAACAAAATAAAAAGCCCTAAGAAAAAAAGTATCAGAGTCCAGAATAATCCCTGGCCATTCCAAGTAATAATATTTCTATCCACTCTTCCTATAACTTCCAATAATAAATACAAGGAATAGCCTGAAATACCAGCTCCTAATGAAAATAAATATAAACCAAAAATACTAAAAAAGTTTTTTGATTCAAATCTGAAATTAATATTGCTACTGCTCATTCTTTGATATTGCATACTGTCATATACTAATGTTTTTTATATTAAAATAAATACTAATTATGGAATTAATTGAGACACCAAATCCAAATGCAAAAAAAATATTAACTGATCGAGAGGTTGCTGATACTGAAGAAAAGTTATACAAAATAGAAGGAATTAAATCTGTTTTTTTGGGTCCTGGTTTTATAACAATCACAAAAGAAGAAAATATAGAGTGGGAGTCAATAAATCAAGACATTATTAGCATCTTTGATAAACTGTAATGTATGGAAACTTTTAATCAAGACCCAAAACCTGGAAGGCTTGTATTACCTTTAGTTCTTATAGGTATGATTGCAACAACTTATACTTTTGTTAATAGGGTGGCAACAAATAATGACTTGGATATTTTAGTTGAAGAGGAAGTGCCAGTGGTTGAAGAAGAAACTGTTACTGAAGACTCAACAACAACCTCTACTACGACTACTACTCTACCTAATGAAGTTGTTACTTACCTTGAAGAAATACAAGCAGAAAAAGTTCAGTCTGATGAGTTGGGACAGAAGGTTCTTGAAGCAAATCAAAGATGGGATGATGAAGTTACAAGCTATCAAGAAGCTAAAGATGAATTTGCTGCTTTTATTCAAGATGCGGAACAGTTTACAGCAACAGTTTCTGATCCAGGACCTCCAAATACATTTGCTAATTTAGTAACTAGTCACGAGGAATTAAAAGTTTTAGCGAATTTAATTTATGAAGACACAAAGGAATTGCTTGAAGGCTTAACTTCGTCAGATACTGGTGAAAGAAGAGCAGCTGCTCTTGAAGCATTCAATGAAAATTTAACTGCATTCCAACAAAAAGTGGATGAAATTATAGCTTCAGCAACTTCTAGCTAGAAGCAGCTGAGCAAACAGTATCAATCATTAACATTGCAATTACATAAGGATCTGCATTTGCGTTAGGTCTACGATCTTCTAGATATCCCTTTTTATCAACCTCTACTTGCCATGGAATTCTTATTGAGGCACCTCTATCGCTTACTCCGTAGGAAAACGTATCATACCTTTGTGTTTCATGATCACCTGTAAGCCTTTCCTCAATTCCTTCTCCGTAATTTTTTACATGGAGTTCAGCATTTTTTCCTAACGCTTCACATCCAGCAATGATTGCATCATACCCGCCATCTTCCCTCATTTCTTTAGTAGAGAAGTTAGTATGCATGCCAGCACCATTCCAGTCACCTTTTACTGGTTTTGCCTGAAGAGTTGCTGAAACATTATAGTCTTCAGCTATTCTATAAAGAAGCCATCTGGAAACCCATATGTGGTCTCCTATTTCAGGCGCTCCAACAGGACCAATTTGATATTCCCATTGTCCTGGCATTACTTCTGCATTAGTACCTGAAATTTCTAAACCAGCTTCTATGCAAGCTGTTGCATGTACCTCTGAAATATCTCTTCCATATACCTCATCTGCTCCAACTCCACAATAATAACCTCCCTGAGGGGCTGGGTATCCAGTAGGTGGAAATCCTAATGGTCGTCCATATTTTTGAGAATCATAAGATTGTTCATAGAATGTATATTCTTGTTCTAATCCAAACAAAGGTTCAAATTCAGCAAAATTCTCAGCTGCTGCTACACATCCCGCTCTAGTATTTGAAGCATGTGGTGTCATATCTACATTTAAGACTTCACACATCACTAAAATGTTTTCTCCTCCCCTGATTGGATCCTTGAATGTAGAAACAGGTCTCAATACACAATCAGAATTGTCTCCTGTAGCTTGCTCTGTACTGGAACCATCAAAACCCCATATTGGTGGCTCTGTTCCTTTTTCCATAATTTTTGTTTTACTCCTTAATTTACTGGTCGGAGTTTTACCATCTATCCATATATATTCTGCTTTTATTTTCATATTTACTAATGTAGTATTTATTTTAAATATTTAGAAGAGTCATATATTAAATAAATGTTTCAAGATTATGGTAAATGGATATATAAATTTAGATAAAGAACATAGTGATTTTATGTCTACATTAAAAAAAATAGGCATAAAAAAAATAAAGTTAGATAAGGTTGAGAAACAAAATCAGGTTGATATTGTTATAACTTCTTTATCTAAATATGGTGAGACAAAGAAAGATCTTTCAAATATTGAGTCATCAAGTAATCCAATCCCTAGCTTGATAGTTGTAAATAATAAAGAATTTGATCAAACTGTTGATTTAATTAAAAACAAGAAAATTGAAATAATTTCAAATAAAAGCCTTCTGGGTGAAATTAATGCAAGAATAGATTCATTATTAGGAGATAGTAATTCAGAAAAGTTAGAGTTCAAAGATTTAGTTATTAATTTAAAAACCTATGAAGCGAAAGTTGATAATGTACTCCTAGATTTAACATTCATGGAATATGAGCTATTGAAGTTTTTTATTGAGAATCAAGAAAATGTTTGGTCTAGAGAAGACATTCTTGAAAAAGTATGGGGATATGATTATTTCGGTGGTGCAAGAACAGTTGATGTTCACGTAAGAAGATTAAGATCAAAACTTGGAGAAAGAAGAGCTTACTGGATTAAAACTGTTCATTCAGTTGGGTATAAGTTTAACTAAAACTATTTCCACATCCACATGTTCTTGAAACATTTGGATTGTCTATTGAAAAACCCGTCTCCATGAGTCCTTCTTTATAGTCCAGTGTTGCTCCTTGAATGTGGTTAACACTTTCTGAATCAACAACTATATTGACACCATCATATTCTTCAGTTGAGTCACCTTCTAATTTTTCAGTATCAAAATACATTTCGTATGAGTAGCCTGAACATCCACCAGGTTTTACTCCCATCCTTAAGAAGCTCTCGGCTGCATCTTCAGCTAGTTTTAACTCATTTAGTTTTTTTACAGCACTTTCAGTTGCTAAAACTATTCTTGATGATTTTATTTGTAAATCCATACTTAATTATACCAAAATCTTGATATTTAAATAAATTAATTATTGGAAGTAGCATTTTGGTTATAAAATAGTTGTATGATTCAAAATGATATTCTCTTGAAACATTTGTCAACTGTAATGGATCCGGAGTTAGGTGTAAATATTGTTGACCTCGGTATGGTTAAAAATCTAACATATAATGATTCAGAAATCACTATTGATCTTGCCTTGACAATTGCAGAGTGTCCTATGAGGAACCAAATAGAGTCTGAGATAAAAAGGAAACTCAAATTAATTGAAAACATAAAAGAAGTAAAAATAAATGTAGTAGCAATGAGTAAAGAAGATAGGGCCTCATTAATGTCAGTAGCTAGAAAAAATGCAAGAGAAAAAGCTGTACCTACACAGATCAATACACGTACAAGAGTAATAGCAATTGGAAGTGGTAAGGGTGGTGTTGGGAAATCTACAATCTCAACAAATCTTGCTGTTGGTCTTGAGAAGTTAGGATTCACTACAGGATTACTTGATGCCGATATTTGGGGATTTTCAATACCTAGGTTACTAGGAATAGAAGGTCGGCTTGAAGCAAACGAAGAGAAGAAAATTATTCCATATAAAAAAGGGCGTTTGGAAGTCGTGTCTACTGGTTTAATAGCTGAAGATGAAGACACTGCTTTAATGTGGAGAGGTTTAATGCTAAGTAAGGCATTAGAACAATTCTTATTTGATGTAGCTTGGGGTAATCTTGATTATTTAGTCATTGACCTACCACCTGGTACGGGAGATATTCAAATGGCTCTAGGTAGGCTATTGCCTCAAACAGAATTACTTGTAATAACAACTCCTCAACCAAGTGCGCAAAAAGTTGCAACCAGAGTTGCGGACATGGCAAAAAGAAGTTTTATACCATTGTTAGGTGTTGTAGAAAATATGTCTTATTTTGAAACAAGTGATAAAAATAAATATCAAATTTTTGGAAAAGGTGGTGGAGATAAGCTTTCAGAAAAATTTGGCATACCATTATTAAGCAAAGTGCCTATAAGTGAAACATCTGTAGAGGAATCAGAAAGTGGGATTCCAATTCTTTTGCAAGAAAATGAAAGTCCTGCCAAAAATGCTCTCCAAGATCTTGTCACTAAGATTACAAAAGTTTTACCACCAGTCTCTGATGAAACATGTACAGGTAGACTGGCTAAAGTTCTAGAAGAATTAGAAGCAGATCAATAAATTTTATGGATAATGTATCTGTAAACGAATTAGTAGATTCATATGAGAATCACCTACCTAGGGAAATTTGTTTAAGTGTAGCTAAAGATATTGTAAGTAAGTTTACGGATAGAGAAATTATTCTTCTGGAATACAAATTAGCAATTGATAATTTGATGATAGGTGAACAAGTAAAAGTAGTTAACTGCACAGGAACACTTCTGCATACAAATCTTGGAAGAGCACAAACGGACATATCGTTCAGCGGGCACGCATCAAATATAGAATTTGACTTAAGTAATCAAAAAAGGGGTGAAAGAAATAGATATTTGACTTACGCAATGAATTTACTACTAGGTTCAGAGGGGGTTTGTTTTGTAAACAATAATGCTTCATCATTATTTATTTCACTTAATATAATGAAAAAATCTAAAGGTATCGATTCAGTAATAATCTCCAGGGGAGAGGTTGTTGAAATTGGTGGTTCTTATAGGTTGCCCGAAATAATTGCTGAAACAGAATTAAAACTTATTGAGATTGGAACAACAAATAAAACACATAAAAGAGATTATTCTTCTGCTTTAAAGCAGAATCCAAAAGCAGTTATTTTGAAAGTAAATAGATCTAATTTCTCGATCTCCGGGTTTGTTGAGGAAGTTTCGATTAGTGAATTAAAAACTATCGCTGATGAATATGGAGCATTCCTTATTCATGATATGGGTAGTGGTTTAGTTATTGGAAAAAAATTCTTAGAAAAAAACAATATTGACTATTTTAAAAATGAACAGCATGTTCAAGACTCACTTAAAGATGGGGCTGATTTGGTAATGTTTTCAGGAGATAAATTATTTGGCTCTATACAGGCAGGAATTATTGCGGGAAGGAAACAGCTTATAAATAATATAAAAGAATCTCCACTTTTTCGAACATATCGCTGTTCCCCCGTTGTTACCTATGAGCTTCAGAGAACAACTAATTTATACTTGTCTAAAAAAGAAACCTTGATACCTCTATGGAATTCTCTACAGATTACGCATGATCAGTTGTTAAAAAGAGTTAAAAATATTTCAAACAAATTAACATTGGATCACTCTATAGACAATGACTATTCATTAATTGGAGGAGGAAGCATGCCCGAGGTAAAGATACCCTCCCCTGTTATATCAATAGCTACTTCAGAAGATAACAATATTTTAAGTAAGTTAGCAAGTTTAGAAATACCAGTGATTCCTAGAATTAAAGATAACAGGATTATTTTTGATATGAGATCATCATTTGAAGCTGATGACCCACTTATTATTAATGCGCTAAACAATTTATGACAGTATTAGCAACAGCAGGACATGTAGACCACGGTAAGTCTACATTTGTAAACTTTCTTACAAATCAAGAAACTGACAGATTGCCTGAGGAAAAAAATAGAGGTCTTACAATTAATCTTGGATATACATTTTTCAACCACAAAAACCAGACTTATTCAATTGTTGATGTACCTGGTCATAGTGATTTTTTTAAAAACACCATGTCAGGATTTTCAAATGCTGATTTGATTCTATTTATAATTGACGCAAGTCAAGGCTGGTCTGCACAATCTGAACAACATTTCAATGCTTTAACTGAACTCGGTAAAAAAAATTTTATATTTGTATATACGAAAACTGACTTGATTAATTCACCAATAAATACTGATGATTTAGACGAAAGATTAAAGAAAATAGATAATTTAAACTATACAGTAATTAAATTCAACATTAAGGACTCAAATAAAAATGAGTTGGTTGAACAAATTGTCAGTTTTATTAAATCATGTAATTTCAAAAATAAAATTTCATCTATGTGGATTGATAGATCTTTCTCTCTTGAGGGAGTCGGTACGGTAATAACTGGTACTGCAAGTTCTTCATTTAAAACAGATAAAATATATTATCCAATAGAGAATGCTAAATTAGAGATCAAAGAAATACAGAACATAAATAAATCTTATATCGAAAGTATTAATTCAAAAAGAATTGCTTTATCCCTGAAAAAAAGTAACAAAAATATACCAAAAAGAGGTGATTTAATATCAAATACAAATATTGAATTTACTAATTTAATATTTGTCAAATTCAATAAGGAGCTAGGAAATAAAAATTTTACAAAAGGAACCAAAAGATTGTTTATTGGAACAACAAGTATATTAATAAAGAATATTTGGGGTATAAAATCTAAAAAATTTCAATACGGTTTGATAGAGTTAAAAAAAGAAATGCCTTTCCTTAAAAAGGAAAATTTTGTAATCCAAAATACTGAAAATAATTTATTCCTAGGTGGCAAATTTTATTTCTTTATTAATAATCAATTTCTGAAAAAGAAGGTGATTAATTCATCTAAAAACAAAATCGTAATCAATTCTTTGTTTGAGTTATTCAGTGCCTTAGAAAAAGATTTCACAGAAAAGAATGAAGCAACCTTTGAGATAAATAACTGGAGAATTAAAGAAGAACTCAAAGATGAGATTGAAAAAGACATCAAAGAAAACTATAAAAAAATTAATAAATCAGGTTTCGAAAATTATATGGGTAATAAGTATTTTTTAGATAGTAACTTATTAGAAAAACTGGTGGAAAGTTTAGGAGACCTACAACTAATAAATGACCAAATAAAGCTCAAAAAGAATGAAAACATGGTTGATATAGAAATATATGAAGAAGTTAAAGAATTGCTTGGACCATCGTTAGATGTTAATGAAATTAGTTTAGATAAATATGATAAAGAGAAGATTAAATCCTTATTTATTAATGAAAGGATTTATAGGATTAGCAAAAATTTAATAATTACTGATTTTCACTTTAGTCAAATACTTGCAATCCTGAAATCGCTACCTGTCGAATTCAGTATTTCAGATTTTAAAGAAAAAACAAAATTATCTAGAAAGTACACAATACCAATTTTGGAATTATTAGACAAAAAATTAATCACAGCAAAGATAGACGGGGGAGGAAAGAGAAAGAAATTACTCTGAAAAAACTAAATCTCTCTTTCTTTCAACTTCATTTAAGCCACCCCAAATACCGAAAGGTTCAGCAATTTCCTTTGCTTCTTCAAGACATTCGAGTTTTACTGGACAGCTACTGCAAACAGCTTTAGCTTTTGCTTCTCTTTTTTCTCTTTCTTCTTTCTTCTCGAAAGTAGCAGGAGGGAAAAACAAGTTGCTACTGTGTTGTCTGCACATTGCGTCATATTGCCAAGAAGAAATTTTAATTTCCAACATATAGAAACCATATTTGATAAAAAGCATATAGCAAAAGGTTTTTTTCGCGAAGTTTTACTACATTTTTCTTTATTTATATTATTAAAGTGCCGTCTTCTTCTTTAATAATATGCTCTTCATTTACTTTATATTGCTTACCTTCCACGGTGTCTAGCCTTATTTCTAACTCATCCAACTTAACTAATACGGCATCATTATCTAGAATTTCAATAATTTTAACTTTTCTTCCCTCAAATGAAGTCATTGCACTTGTGTCTGTAGTTAGTCTAGACCTGATAACTGTTGGTATTGCTATAAAGTAAAAGGATGCTAATCCAAATGAAACTAGGCCTAATAAAATTGGATTGACGTTTACTTCATAATCACTAAACATTGAAAGTGAGGATAGGAATAGTAATACGAATGCCCCAATACCTAAAAAGGAGAAGTAACCCCTTGAAAGAATCTTGATATAGATTAAAAATGCAACAATAAATAAACCGATGCCAAAATAATTTATCCCAAACTCTTCAAATGGCATTGACGAGAGAAGAATCAAACTGCCTCCTATAAATGCCATTAAGCCTGGACCTATTGCAAAAAGCTCTAATCCTACAAGCGCAAATCCAAGAACAAAAAATAAATAAGTAAATACAGGGTTTGATATTGAAATGTAAAACCTTTCAATTAATGAGGGTTTAATAAATTGAATTTGGTTTGAAGATAAGTTATTAGTGAGATTTAATTTTATAGATTCATTCGTTAAATTACTAGTAAAATTTTCTGAACTTAAATTCTCTAAGAAAGCTCCAATAGAGCCAACAATAATATATCCTTCATAAATACCTTCAGAATTGGAAATTAATATAGTATTTTCATCGAAGTTGCAATCATTTAAAGAGCAAAACTTTGTCTCTGTTTGTGTGTCAAAATTTACATTGATTATTCTAACTCCAGGGGTGAAACCAACAAAGTCAAAACTTTCTATAGTGTCAAACTCAACATTTACTTTATATGGCCCAACCCAAAGTGCTGTAAAGAATTCTTGTTTTAAAATTTTCTCATTAAATCTTTTAAGTTGTGCAGAATTAAATTGCTTAGAGCTGTATTGAACAACAAGTAAGTCTGATTTTTGGTAATCAAACTCTTCAATATGTCTTGAAATAGATCTTGAATGCGCTGAGGAAAATATACCATCAATTTCAAAAATATTAATCTGCCCAATGCTTATTGAAGCTAAAACTATTGAAAAAATTATATTTATCATTATTTATTTAGTCTAAAATTACAGGATAGTAATCTTTTAAAACTGTGAAAATATTATTAATAACTGATAACACTTGGGTTAAAGAGTCACTAGGGAAATATTTAGACTTTGACCATGAATTAGTTCATGAGAAAGAATTAAGTATTCCTGACTCTTATTTTGACTATATTTTTGTTGATATGCAGGTTCAAAATAATGGTGGGCCTTCAATAATAAGGGAGCTTAAAAGGAATGAAAGTACAAAAAACTCGTTTTTTGTACTATTAGCAGACAGAAAAGACGATGAAATACAAGCAAAACGTGTTGAATCTAATGGATTTCTGGTAAAGCCTATAACTAAAAGTAAATTAAATAATCTCTTTAATTTAAACTAGGATGCTCTAAAATCTAAATATATATATTGAGTACTAACTTAGACATAATTCTATATTTACTAATACTTACATGTTTAGTATTTTCTGCCTTACTTTCTGGGTCTGAAACTGCTATTACTTCTATACCTAGAGAGAAAATACACCAACTTGATGATACTAAAAAAAACAAACGTATAAAACGTGCAAAAGATCAGATTGAAAAAACCATTGGTGGAATTCTTGTAGCAAACAATTTTGTAAACATACTTATGGCCTCATTAGCAACTATTTTATTCGTTAGGAGATTTGGAGAAAGAACTGGAGGGATAATTGCAACACTGTTTATAACAATGCTTGTTCTTGTTTTTGGAGAAGTAACTCCTAAGACAATTGCAACAAGAAAGCCTGTGGAATTTATATCTAGAACATCAATACTTATTGATTATCTATCAAGAATATTTGCACCATTTACTAATTTAATTACAGGATCTATAAATAAATACGGTACTAAAAACATTGGCGATATGGATGGAGATAATGAGATAACTGAAGCCGACATACAAGCATTAACTGCGTTGGGTGAGCAAGAAGGTCAAATACTTCCAGCTGAAAGAGAAATCATTGATTCACTTTTAGAGTTTTCAGATAGACCAATTAAAGAAATTATGACTCCAAGGGTAGATGTTTTATTTCTTTCAACACCTCTTTCAATAAAAGCAGCTCGATCAATTGTTGATGAAAAAAGAATTTCTAGAATGCCAGTTTCTAAGAGTGAGTCACTTGACGATACCTATGGTGTTGTATACGTTAAAGACTTGCTAAATCTTAAGGTGGATTCGGATACTATTGAAATTGAAAACTTAGTTAAAGATGTTATATATTTACCTGAATATACAACAGTTCTTTCAGCATTAAATATCCTGAGAGAGAACAAGTCAAGCTTTGCATGTGTTATTGATGAAAATGGCGGAATAGAGGGTGTAATTACGATTAAAGATGTTTTGTCAGAATTTGTAGGTGACCTTCCAGACGAACACGATCAAAGATTTTTAGGTATTAGAAGACTAGGTCCAGGACAATGGAGAATTGATGGGAAAACAGATATTGATGATTTTGAAGAATTTTTTGGATTAAAACCAAACGAAAAAGATGTAGCAACTGTTGGTGGTCTGTTCTTAAGTCACTCAGAGCAACTTCCAAGTGAAGGTGAGAAAATTACAATTGATGGTCTTGAAGTTACCGTCTTAGAAATTGACAACAGGAGAATTGAGTCTGTTGTAGTAAAAAAAATAGCAAAGAAGTAAGATTTAAATAATCAACTAAACTCAATGTTATGGCATTGTTTTGGCAAATAGTAACACTCTTATCTGTTTGGCTACTTTATGGTCTAGCAGCATCATTCTTTGTAAAGAATGTTAATAGAAGAGATTATCTTTTATTAATTTGTTCTGGTTTAATTGGAGGTTTATTAGGCGGAAGAATTGGAAATATATTAGATGTCCCTGATAATATATGGTGGCTTAGGGAGGTTATAAAATTTGGAATAACAATACTTTCCATGCACACGCTACATAATGTTTTTAAATGGAGAAAATATCAAAAATAATTATTTCTTTGGGATCCTTGCTACTTTAAGTAAATTTCCATTTTCATCAATTAGTCCAGCCCGTTTTGATAGCATTTTTGGGTTAAATGAAAATAAATTTCTTTTCCAGGTTGCAATATATCCATAACCTCCAACTACATCTAATTTATTTAATGCTTCTTCAAGCTCAGCAGTTGACGCAGCTACAGCAATTGGTAAATCATCTTGATATATAGCATCCCACTCTTCTGAGTCTTTTACTTTTCCTGAATTAAAAAGTAAGTTAATTATGTCTTCAGTCATCTTTAGTAATTAACTCTTCAAACTTTAACATATAGTCATCTTCATTTTCTCCATTCAGAGTTAAATCAAATGAAGTATCTTTTTTAATACCAAGTTTTAAAATGCCTATCATGCTCTTGCCGTCAACTTCCTGATCGTTATAGGAAATAGTTACTTCTCCGTTAAATTCTTGAGCTATCTTAACAAATTCTGCAGCTGGTCTTGCATGCAGCCCAACTGATGATCTAATTGTTAAGTTTTTTGAAATTGACATCTAATTATTTTAACTTACTTGTATAAAATTCCAAATCACTATCAACTTGCCAATACGTAAGAAGGAATTCTTCCAATCCATTTTCAAATAATTTTTTAAACTCTCTAAATCCATCAACATTTTCGTAATTAAAATTCTGTAATAAATGAAATACTTCCTGAAAGGTATCAAAATTTAAATTTTCTTTTAAAAGAAAATGAAATGGTCCGTGAAATCTTTCTGATTTACTAAATTTCAATATGGGGTTTCTTGCAACTCGAATTAAGCTGTCTTTAATCTCTACCATTGAGAATCTCTCTAAAATTTTTTCTTTATATGTATCTATATTCTTTGTTTCTTTACTAAATGATAAGTATGCATTTCCAAGTGAGTCTATTGCGTTTTTTGAAAATTCAATACTTTTTTCATCTTCAAATAATTGATGAATAAATTCCTTATCCTTGCTTAAGCCAAAATAAGCTAACTGCAAATGCAGACCATTTAATATCCAAAGTTTTTTTATAAACTCTTTTTCGTAATCACCGTAGCTAACAACTTCTGAAGGTTCCAACGGCGATTTTCCCTTATCCTCTAATATTATTGATCCATATTCTTCAACTGTTACATCAATTGAATCATGTAATTGCGGAGGTACTATTTTATCTACTACTGCATCAATAACATTTAAATTATCAATCTCAATTTTTGCTTCCTTATAAGAAGAGGAAGATGCTCTATATTTATTCTCAAAAGCAATAAAATCAACTTTTTTCTCTAATTTAGCTGAAGATATTTTCTCTAAAACATTTACTAGATGATCAGGCCCGACAGATGTTGTTATTAAGTCAGCCTTTTCTAAAGCTGATTTCAATTCATCCCGATTATCAAGTTCAATTGCAGAAAAATTTGAAACTGAAATATGATCTGAAGTCTGTTTTGAAAAGTTTGAAACAATATAGCTATCAATTAAATTTAATTTTGATACTAATTCATTATCTACATCTACAAAAATAATGTTATATTTATTTTCCTCAAGGACGGGAGCAATAAATCCTCGGCCTATATTTCCTGCTCCAAAGTGTACTGCTAGTTTACTCATTAGCTAAAAAGTTCATAGATCTTATCTGCAGAATCTAATTTCCAAATTTTCTTTGCATCTTCAGGGTCTTCTATCAAATCTGCAAGTTTACTTAAAACATCCATGTGTTCATCATCTTTAGCTGCAATACCAACAATTATATATGCTACCTCACCGTTCCATTCAACACCTTTATGGGATTGAATAATTGATATCCCAGTTTCATTGATATACTTTTTACCTTCTTCCATGCCATGAGGAATGGCTACCCCATTGCCTATATAAGTTGCAAAACCTTCTTTTTCTAATTTTTCAAGCATTGAGTCAATATACTCTTCTTGAATATTTCCACTTTTAATTAATAAGTTTCCCGCAAGTTTCGTTGCTTCTTCCTTGCTTGAAAGCTCTTGTGAGACAGCAATTGCTGATTTTTTGAGAATTTCCATTACTTAAGCTGAATGAATATCATTTCCTTTTGATAAATCATCAACTAATTTATTTATTGCTGGATCATTCATAAACATATTAAACGTAACCACAACAGAATTTTCAGCTACCTCTCTTGCTCTGCCAGAAAGACCTTTGTGGGCTACTACAACATCTGCATCTGCTGGTATTAAGTTCACTGGAGAATGCTCAACATCAATCTCTAACCCTGCTTTAGCTAATTTTTTAATTAAGCCATTCTTAACCATTAAGCTTGAACCCATTCCTGCTTCACAAGCTAAAACGATTTTCTTTACTTCGCTTGTAGGTATTGAATCTTTGCTCATAATTTTCTCCTCTTTCTATATATTATATAAAAAGTTTGGGGAGGTAAAACCTCCCCAAACAACATTTTAGCTTAAAGAAACTTAAGCAGTTGGAACGTTGACATCAATTGTGTCTTCGACTCCAGCATCAGTTTCTGTTATTGGTCTTGCTCTTAGGATAATAGTACCTACGACTGCAGCAGCTACTGCTCCAATCAATACACCACCTAATACAGCAAAGTGTCCACCCTTAGGTGTGACAGCTAAGTATGCAAAAATACTTCCTGGTGAAGGTGTTGCCACCAAACCAGCTCCAGTAATCTGGAACCAAAGGTCAGCACAAATTCCACCTGCCCACATACTTAGGATCATAATTGGATGTCCTAATACATATGGGAAGTAAATTTCATGAATTCCTCCGAAGAAGTGAATGATAATGGAACCTGGAGCTGATTGCTTCCACATTCCAGTACCTGCAAACCAATAAGCAAGCAACAAACCTAGACCTGGTCCAGGATTTGTTTCAAGCAAAAACCAGATGGATTGACCAGTTTCAGCAGCTTCAGCTGCACCAAGTGGTCCTAATACACCGTGGTTGATTGCATTATTTAAAAATAGTACTTTGGCAACTTCAATAGGAATGTCTGCAAGAGGTACTAGACCTGCGTCTACTAATGCACCAGCTGCATTTCCTAAGAAATCGGTTATTCCTTGCAGAATTGGACCGATTACGTTCTTGCTTACTACAGCAAGAATTGTTCCAAGGATACCAAGTGAGAAGTTGTCAACCAACATCTCAAAGCCTTCTGGAGTTGCAGGTTGCAAAGCTCCGTCAACTTTCTTTTGTACCCATGCTGCCAAAGGACCCATGGCCATAGCTCCTAAGAATTGAGGAGTAGTTGAACCAACAACAATAGCTGTTGTTACAACTGCACCAATTACACCACCTCTGTGTCCATGAACCATTTTTCCACCTGTATAACCAATAAGTATTGGTAACAAGCTCACGATCAT
>LULT01000228.1_pt1 | contig 18361 bp, 19 predicted proteins | sample 728141 | NCBI WGS metagenome assembly LULT01 (sample SAMN03860282, study PRJNA289734) | marine metagenome | biome: seawater column; feature: ocean; material: water; isolation source: Red Sea water column Station 108 - depth 100m | place: Saudi Arabia: Red Sea | collected 2011-10-15 | depth 100 m | reverse complement strand
ATTCAAAACCTACGAAAGTAGCAACTTCTGATACAGGTCTACGATTAGAAACTACCTCATTTGCAGGAAAACTATCATCGGGATAACCCATGGCTACGCAAATCATAATTACTTGATCGTCGGGAATACCAGTGTGTTCTCTGACAACAGGTGATTGCATTATTCCTTGGCTATTGATAACTGCACCTAACCCCTTGGACCACCCAGCGTTGACTAAAGCATTAACAATTCCTCCGCAATCAAACTTAGAAATGTCATCGTCTAATAATTCTCTATCGAAAGTCACAACAACGCAAAAAGGTGCATCGAACTGCCTAAATCCTCTTAAAACCCAGTCTTGCCTCCCTTCCTTATCATCTCTCTCAATACCCATCTTTTTGAATAATTGAACGGCAATTTCTATTTGCCTTTCTCTATGAAGACCTTCATAACCTTTATTTGGTGTTCTGATTTCTCTAGAAGGCGGAACGCCAGAAACGTTTCTTTCGGTATTTCCTTTTCTTATTTTGTCTAAAACATCACCAGTTACCACATATAAATGCCAAGGTTGAGTGTTCATAGAAGACGGCGCCCTAACAGCAAGTTCTAGGACTTCCTCTATCACTGCTTTAGTGACAGGCTCTTGCTTATATCCCCTAATACTTCTTCTTCCTAATACAACTTCATCATATTCCACATTCGACTCCTTTTATTCTATTACTTGAACTCTTCCCTCATATTTAGGTTCATACAACTTCCTCTCCTTTAGATAATTCTCTACTTGGTCAATTATCAGAACACCACTATCAATATATTCTATTGAATTCTGAAATTCGGAATATCCGTCTCCACCTTGAGTGACGAAATTAGGAGCTGCTACCCAGTAATCTTGATTGTCATTGATTAATTCTCCTTTGATCCAAATTTCAATAACTTTGTTTTTTGGACTAAACGAATATTTACCATTTTGCGACACCTGCAATATCCCATTTGTCATACCGGCAGCATGATCAAATATTTTTTTTAATTGGAATCCTTTTAGTTTTGTCATGACTATAGTGTTAGGGAAAGGGAAAGCAGAAATTAAATCCCCTTTTGTGATTTCCCCTAGATCGATGTCTTGCCTAAGACCACCACTATTCATAACAGCTATGTCTATTCTTTCGTCAAAGGCAGCAATGGCATCCGTAAATAAATTGCCCATATTTGATTCTTTTCCATACGCTCTGACTAGTTTTTTTGTTGAGGAAGCTACAGGAATTGAAGCTATTCTATCTACCTCTTTCTGCCAATAAGTAATTTCCATGAGCATATCAGCGTCATCTTCTACTTCGTCATCATAAATTGTTATCAATTGATTTGAATGCGAAACTATTCTTTGCTTATCTGTATCGTATTTTATTTGCAATTTTCCAAGCTCTGTTGAAGTCGCATTAGTTGAAACAATAATTGTTCCATTAGAGACTAGAGCCCTGTCCGTTCCTTGATGTGCATGTCCAGTTACAATTACATCTACACCTGGAACATTCTGAGCAAGAAGAATATCTTTATAGAGGTTTCTTTCGACATCAGTTAACCCAATGCTAGATTGTCTTGCTGGCATTCCTTGATGAACGCTAAGTATTATCAGATCTGTTATAGGTTCTAGCTCTTTTATGTATTTTCTTAAATACTCTTCTTCATCTCTGGCTTCGATACCTTCTGTCATTTTTACATTGGTGGTGTCATAAAAAGCAAATTTTCCATGAAGTCCAATTATTCCAATTCTCAACCCTTCTCTTTCTATAATTATGTATGGATTGTCCCAAACCAGCTTGTCTGTCCCCTCATAAAAGATGTTTCCATTAAGGATAGGAAATTCAGCTTGTTTGATTTGTTCAAGCATATTGTCCCAACCATGATCAAATTCATGATTTCCTATACAAGCGGCATCAATTCCTAGGTAGTTCATTGATTTAATTACTGCCTCCCCTTCGGTTAAAGTGCTTATATAGGGGCCAGAGAAATAATCTCCAGCGTCAATAAGAATGGTGCTTGGATTGGACTGCTTTTCTTGTTTAACAAGTGTAGCTAGATTAGCAAATCCTCCTATCTTTCTTGATTCATTTATCCAAGGAGCTATACGAGGAAAAAGATGCGCATGCAAATCATTGGTATGCAAAATGGTTAACTCTTTAACTTCAGAGAAGACTTGAAAAGACAGAAAAAATATAAAAGTAGAAGTTAATGTTTTTTTTAGCATGTTAACTAGAATTCCTCTTATAAAAAGACTCTTCGTTCTTAAGAATTTCCTTTAGAGCTTTCTCGTTTAGGTCAGATAATTTAGGATTATCATAACCCCTTCTATTTAATTCTTTTAGAAAGTATTCTTTATCTTTCATGAGCAAATGCGAGTATATCTTAGATGGTGGGTCTGGGAAGACTTGAACTTCCGACCTCACCCTTATCAGGGGTGCGCTCTAACCAAGCTGAGCTACAGACCCACTTACGTGGAGCGAGCATATTACAACAAAATGCTGACTAATTCTTAAGTCTTTTAGCTGCCCATATCAGGGGCCCTGAAATAATATAAGCAAAAGCACAACTAGCCAAAACAATTGGAGGATCTATTGATATGAAAATAAATATAAAGACTACAAATAACATTGAAAAGAAAGGAACTCTTTTCTTCATTTCTATCTCTTTGAAACTGTAGTAAGGAATATTAACAACCATTAACAAGGATACTGTTCCCGTTAAGAAAGCTGTGAAAATAGCCAATGCCCTACCCACTTCTTCTCCTTGAACTCCGTAGGAGCTCATTGCCCAAACAAAATAGACAACCATTGCCCCAGCTATTGGACTAGGAAGTCCTTTAAAAAAGGAATCCTCCGAACCTATATAAGTATTAAATCTAGCTAATCGTAAGGCAGCTGCAGCTACGTAAAAGAAAGATATTATCCATCCTGCTTGACCAACGGAATTCACACCCCAAAGAAAAACAATTAAAGCTGGTGCTAAACCAAATGAAATAACATCACTTAAGCTGTCGTACTGAGCCCCAAAGAGACTTTGTGAATTCATCAAGCATCTGTGCAGCAAAAATGGCCATGCCTGCGTATATAAAATTTTCATTTATGGCAGAAATTATAGAAAAGAAACCAGCGAAGAGAGCAGCCGTGGTTAAAAGGTTGGGTAGAAGAAAAATACCCTTTCTTTTAACTTTTTTTCCATCTTCAGAAACTATCTCTTCGTGCTCATCGAAGAGATCTAAACTTTCTTGAGGATCGTCTGACATTTTTTAATTCTTAGCCTTATCAACTATCTTATTTTGCGCTATCCATGGCATCATGGCTCGTAATTCTGATCCTACTTTCTCGATAGAATGCTCAGAGGTCTGTTGACGATATTCCTTCATCCTCGGCCCTCCTTTTCCATCATTACTTTCTCTGCAATCTGACATAAATTCATTGGCAAACTCTCCAGACTGTATGCGTTTTAAGATAGCCCTCATTTCATCTTTAGTATCAGAATTAATAACTTTTGGTCCGCTAACGTAATCACCAAATTCAGCTGTGTTAGAAATGCTATATCTCATGTTTTCTAAACCGCCTTCATATATCAAATCAACAATCAGTTTAACTTCATGCAAGCATTCAAAGTAGGCCATCTCTGGTGGATAACCTCCTTCAACTAGAACTTCGTAACCATTTTGAATTAATTGAGTTAGGCCACCGCACAATACAGCCTGTTCTCCAAAAAGATCGGTTTCAGTTTCGTCTTTAAAATTAGTTTCAATGATACCGGCTCTTCCTGAACCTATTGCTGAAGCGTAAGACAAACCAATATCTTTAGCATTGCCTGAGACATCTTTATGGATCGCAAGTAAGCAAGGCACTCCTGCACCTGCTTCATACTGAGATCTGACAGTATGGCCTGGACCTTTCGGAGCTACCATAATGACATCTAGATCCTCTCTTGGGGTGATCATCTCAAAATGTATGTTAAATCCATGAGCAAAAGCTAAAACCGCACCTTGTTTTATGTTTTTTTCAATTTCAGAGCTATACGTTGCTGACTGAAGCTCATCCGGCATTAATATCATTACCATATCAGCATCTTTTACAGCTTCCGCAACCTCTTGAACTTGGAGTCCAGCTGCTTCTGCCTTCTCCCATGAAGTTGAATCTTTTCTTAAGGCCACAGTTACATTTCCACCAGAATCTTTAAGATTATTAGCGTGGGCATGGCCTTGAGAACCGTAACCAACTATCACTACTTTTTTGTTCTTAATTATTTCTAGGTCTGCATCTTTGTCGTAATAAACTTGCATGCCTTTCTCCTTATTTATTTATAGTCAATGTCTTAGCATTTGAAGAGATCCCCAAAGATCCACTCCTTACAATTTCTAGAACTTCTTTTTTGTTTAACTCTTTAACTAACTTATCTAACTTATCAGGCTCTCCAACAAATTGTAAGTTAATGATTTCGTTGTCTTCAAAGACGACTTTGCCTTCAAATTTTTCAATCTCATTACCAGTTATAGAGCTCTTATTTAGCTTAACTAACATTAATTCTGTTTCTACAAAGTCAGATTCACCAAGATCAGCAACCGTCACCACGTCTATTAATTTGTCTAATTGCTTAGTTATCTGCTGAACAATCTTTTCATCACCGTTTGTAGACATAGTTAGCCTAGAAAGAGTGGGGTCGGTCGTTGGTGCCACAATTAAAGTCTCGATATTGTATCCGCGTTGAGAGAATAGACCCACTACCCTTGAAAGGGCACCAGGTTGGTTTTCCATTAATAAAGCTATAACTCTTTTCATTACCAAGTCTTTTTATCTTTACTCAAGTGCATGTAATCCATTGCATTGCCTGCCTCAAGCATAGGGTATACGTGTTCGTCTGGATCAACATCCACGTCAAGAAAAACTAATTTATCTTTCATGGAAATGCATTCTTTCATGGCCGACTCCAATTCAGATAATTTAGTTACTTTAATACCAACATGTCCGTAAGACTCTGACAAAGCACAAAAATCTGGCAATGAATTTTCATAAGTACTTGAAGAGTGCCTTCCTCCATATTGCATATCTTGCCATTGTTTCACCATGCCTAAAGCAGCGTTATTTAAGTTAATTACTTTTATAGGTAATCCATATTGAAAACACGTAGATAGTTCTTGTATACACATTTGAATACTGCCTTCACCCGTAACGCATGCAACAGTTTCTTTTGGAAAGGCAAACTGTACTCCCATAGCAGAAGGCAAGCCAAAGCCCATAGTTCCTAAACCACCGGAATTAATCCATTGCCTTGGTTTATCAAAAAAGTAATATTGAGCAGCAAACATCTGATGCTGACCCACGTCCGAAGTAATGAAAGCTTTACCTTCAGTTTCTTTGTAAAGAGATTGAATAACTTGTTGAGGTAGTATTTTTCCATTTTCTGGAATTAGTTCTAACATGGAGTGATTCAGTCCGTGTTCTTCTCTCCAGTTAGTAATTTTTTGTAACCAAGGCTCTAATTTATTGGTATCTATCTCTTCTTTACTTAATTCGTTAATTAAAGCTGACAAACATTCTTTAGCAGAACCAGCTATCGGAACATCTGCATGAATAATTTTAGATAAAGAAGCTGGATCGACATCAATATGAATTTTTTTAGCACCCAACGCAAATTGTTTTGGATCATTGGTTATTCGATCATCAAACCTTGCTCCTACAGCGATAATTAAATCAGCTTCATGCATTGCCATATTGGCTTCATAAGTTCCGTGCATTCCAAGCATTCCCAAGAATTGAGGATCAGTCCCTGGAAAAGCACCAAGACCCATCAACGTATTAGTAGTGGGAAATTTAGTTAACTTTGCTAACTCAGTTAATTCAGCTGAAGCGTCATCTTGAATCACTCCTCCACCAGAATAAATAACTGGTTTTTTCGCCTCTAATATTAAATCAACCGCTTTTTTAATTTGTTTTGGATCTCCAACCTTGGCTGGCTTATAAGATCTCATGTTAATTTCACTAGGGTAATTGAATTCAAAAGTAAGATTAGGATCAGTTAGATCTTTCGGGACATCTATCACTACTGGCCCAGGTCTCCCCGTAGTTGCTATATGAAAAGCTTTTTTCACTATTTCAGGTATATCTTCCGCCCTTTGAACTAAGAAGCTATGTTTAACAATTGGCCTAGAAACTCCAATCATATCGGTCTCCTGGAAAGAGTCCGTTCCTATTAATTCAGATTTTACTTGTCCGGAAATGACTATAACTGGAGTTGAGTCCATAAAGGCTGTCGCAAGACCAGTTATGGCATTAGTGGCTCCTGGCCCAGAAGTCACTAAAGCAACACCAGGCTTTCCTGTAGATCTGGCGTATCCATCTGCAGCATGAACGGCTCCTTGTTCGTGCCTAACTAAAATATGCTCTACTTCAGATTGATTAAATAAGGCGTCATATATATGCAATGCTGCACCACCAGGATATCCAAATACGAGCTCAACCCCTTCTTCGTGAAGCGATTGTATTAATGCATCTGCACCTGATGTTTGTTTTTTACTCATATCTCTCTAACGCCTACAAATTACAGGTCTAAGGCAAGGAGGGCAAGCATTTTGACATCAGAACGACCTAAGTCAAGAAAACCTTGTTTTGTATGGCTTTAAGGGGCCTTAGCAATCGTAAAAAGAAATTGTTCATCTCTTTTCAAAACGATGTCTGAAAATTTAGGAATTTCTTCAAGAATATAGTGAGTAAGACGTTCGTAATGCATTACAAATCTATAGACTTCTTCTTTAGTCATTATCTTATCCTTTAAAATCGGATCTTTAATAGTTTTAGCAAGTGTTTGTTCTTGCATCCATCTGCTTCTATAGACAAAATCCATACTTGGAACCTTTATCATTAGTAAAAGATCAAATTTATCAAACAATTTTTGGTAATCTTTCGCTAACTCTCTATTGCTCCATTTTGACCACACGCCATCAGGATCTTCCTCTCTTTCTAAAGCGTTCATAGGACCTGCCCAATTTTCTTCACTAATAGGCTTAGCGCCTCCACACCAAGCATCAAAAAAAATAAAATCGGGCTTGCCTTTGTAAATAGGCCAATCACTTTCAGGGTAATGCTTGTCTTCAGGTTTGCAGAAGGATGGTATTTTCGTAATAGAATCAATATCAGCTGCACTTAATTCTTTTATTAAATCCAAGCCCATAGATATATCGTGAGTTCCAGGAACTCCTCTTATGTAACAAAGGGGGTGAACTTCTTCAGATAATTTTTTTCTCTCTTCTTGCGATTTATAAATGTCGTCAATGGAAAAGCCCATACTTGGCCTACCGCAGTGATTGCTCAATACTTCTTGCACAAAATAAGACATGGTTGTTTTTCCCGACCCTTGTCCTCCTGTAAAGCAAATTAAATAAGGGTCTTTTCTTTTAGGAAAACTATCTAGATATAGACTGATCGGAATAACAATATCCTTAAAGAAGTTGGATTGGAGGTCTTCAATTTTGTAATGATCAGAGATTCTATGAAGATCCGTAATTGAAGAGTCCAATAAATCCTTACAGCGCTGATCACTAGAAGAAGGAAATGTCATAATTCTTTTAATCTTTTAAGTAAACTTGAGGTATCCCATCTATTGCCCCCCATGTCTTGAATATCTTTGTAGTATTCGTTAACAATCTTGGTTAAATCTATATTGATCTTTTTTTTATTGGCTTCTTTGATTACCAACTCAAGATCTTTTCTCATGTGATCAACTGCAAAACCATGATCATAATGATCTTGAAGCATTGTTTCCCATCTATTTTCCATCTGCCAAGACTGGGCAGCTCCTTTTGATATTACCTCTATTACTTCTTCAGTGTTTAGGCCAACCTCTTCAGAAAAGTTTAAACCTTCTGATAAAGATTGAATCAATCCCGCAATACAAATCTGGTTTACCATCTTAGTTAATTGTCCTGATCCACTTGGCCCCATTAACTTTATAAATTTGGAATAACATTCGATAGTTTGCTTAACTTTATTAAAACAATTTGCGTCTCCTCCAGCCATGACAGTTAATTGTCCTGACTCGGCGCCAGCTTGACCTCCAGAAACCGGTGCGTCTATAAAGCCAATGCCCTTTTTTGAACAAAGTTCACTTAATTCTTTAGTTATATCTGCAGAGATTGTCGTGTGATCTACAATAACACCGCCCTTCTTCATTGTTTGAATCAAGCCCTCTTCTCCTGATACCACTTCCTTTACATCTTCATCATTACCAACACATAAAAAAACCTGTTCACACAATGCACCAACTTCCGCTGCATTACTTGCTGCATTTCCACCATTCTCTTTTACCCAAGATTCGGCTTTATCTATGGTTCGGTTATAGACGATAAGATTTGAATATTTATTATAAATATGACCAGCCATAGCAGAACCCATGACACCCAAACCTATAAATCCCTTACTAGACATTTTTCCTCCACAATAGGGTCAATACTCTTTCATCTGTTTTATTTCTTCTATAAGAATAAAATAAATCCTCATCAGTGTAAGTACAAAAATTACTTTGGGATACTTCGACCTTAAAGCTTTTTAAGACTCTTGCTGCTTCAGCTTTTAAATCAAACATCCATTTTTCAGAATTAACTTGTTTAAAGTTTTTTTCAGACTCTTCATCTAAGTCCATAAAAGTTTTATATACATCTTTTCCTACTTCATATTTATCTTGGGAAATACAAGGAGCTAACCAAGCTCTTAAGTCGTTATTTTCTAAATTGAACTTTCGTAAAGATTGCTGAATTATCCCAGCAGACAGTCCTCTCCATCCTGCATGAAGGAGAGCAATTTCTGTTCCTGCAGCATTGGCTAAAGCAATGGGCAGGCAATCGGCAGACATGATAGCTAATGAAACTTTGTTTGATTTAGTGAAAAGTGCATCTGTATTGGAAATTGGCTCATCGGAAAATTCTTTTATTTCCTCCATAGAAGTTCCATGAACTTGATTCATATACTGGACAGGTAAACCTTGGAATTCAGTGAAAGAAATAGGTAAAGTTTTATTGCCTCTATTTGTTATATTGTTTTTTTCATAAAATTGCTTAGTTAAAGTAATACAGCCGATCTTTTGTCCTAAAGCACCTTTCGAAGAAACTGTTTCATAATTAGTCATCAAGATTTATTGAGCAGTTCAATTAGTTTTATTAAATCCTTAGGTGCTTTTGCAGAGTAATTTACTAACTTTCCTGAAGCTGGATGTATAAATTCTAATTTTTCAGCATGCAATGCTTGTCTAGAAAACTTTAAAATTTCTGTCTTGAGAGATTCACTGGTTCCGGATGCGAACTTTTTTCTTCCTCCGTAAACAGAATCGCCCAATATAGGAAAACCAATGAAAGCTAAATGAACCCTAATTTGATGTGTCCTACCAGTTTCTAAAGAAACATTTAATAAACTGTATCCATTTAACTTTTCCTGAATTTTAAAAGTAGTTATAGCCTCTTTGCCTTTAGCATTTACAGCTTGTTTCGTTCTAAGTTTAGGGTGTCTTCCTATGGGTTCATTGATAGTTGATCCAGATAAAGGTTCTCCCACAACTAAAGCTAAATAACTCCTCTTAACCTTTCTATCTTTTAGTTGAGATACTAAGTTCAAATAAGAAATTTCATTTTTTGCAACCACCATTATTCCTGAAGTGTCTTTATCTAGACGATGCACTATTCCTGCCCTTGGTAAAAAACCTAATTCTTTATCATGATGCAATAAAGCATTTACTAATGTTCCTTTTGGATTTCCTGCTCCCGGATGTACAACCAAACCAGGTTGTTTATTCAGAACGATAATATCTTTGTCTTCAAAAATAATATCAATTGGAATGTTTTCAGGTTTATCTTCTAAGACTGGCTCTTCTATGGCGTCAATAGAAATGAGTTGATTGGTTTTAAGAAGCTGCTTAGGTTTTACACTCTTACCGTCAAGCAATAACTGACCTTCCTTTATCCACTTTTGTATGTGTGCTCTTGAGAATTGGGTGAACTCTCTCGCAGTGACAGAATCCAAACGCTCCCCTGAATCTAAAGCATTTGTTTCGTAACTGAGGGTAATTTTCTTCATTCTATATAACTGTTTTTTGAACCTTATACAGCTTTTTCTGTCCAAGAACTATTCATATCTGTAGAATCTGCTACTCAAATGTCAATCGTTCACAATTTTTATAATTCAATCAAGACAAATCTCGTTTTTTTGAGAAACTTCCTAATTGTTGTCTTAATTGTATCTTGTTCTTCAAACGAAGAGCTTCCCGATGAAAGACTCGTAGAAAAGGAGCTGTATGATCAAGCTCAATCAAGATTAAAAAGTGCTAGTTATTCCACGGCTATCATTAGCTTAGAATCTCTTGAGTCAAGGTTTCCTTTTGGAAGATACGCAGAACAAGCACAAGCAGAGTTGATATAATATATGCCTATTACATGAATTCTCAATTTGAAGCGAGTGAATCAGCAGCTCAGAGATTTATTAATTTACATCCGAGACATTCCCACACTGGATACGCATATTACATGAAAGGATTAGCTGCATTTACTGACGATGCTGGTTTATTTACTAGATATTTTCAATCTGACTTAGCAAAAAGAGAAATAATCATGGCTCAAAGATCTTTTGATGAGCTGTCTGAATTTATATCCAGATATCCTAATAGTAAGTACGTTCCTCATGCCAAACAAAGAATGATTTATCTTAGAAACCTGCTTGCTGAACATGAAATCTATGTGGCAGATTTTTATATGAAGAGAGGAGCTTATCTTGCCGCAGTAGGTAGAGCTAAATACGTTATAGAACACCTACCTAACACACCTCAAACTCCTTATGCACTTTCAATCTTAATAGAAGCTTATGAGATCTTAAATTACCCTGAGCTTCGAGATATTAATCTAAAAATTCTTAATTCTAATTTTCCAGATTTTGATATAAACCAAAATCTTTCAGTAAAAAAGAGATCTTGGAAAAGAATATTAACGCTAGGACTTCTTGGTAATGAAAAAATAGAAAAACCAGAAGCTCTTAATCCCTAAAATGTATCAAGTTCTAATACTTATAGCGGTAATTACGCTTGTTTATCTAATTGCTAGATCCGCTAGAAAACCCAAAGCTAATCTTTCTGAGAAAAGCACTGAAATGGTTAAGTGCGAAAAGTGCGGCCTTAATTTACCTAAATCTGAAGCAATAAAATCAGGCAACTACTGGTTCTGTTCTGAAAATCATAAAAACTAGAATCTATATCTTACTTTAACAGTGAAAGTATCAGCTTGAGGATCATTCCAGGGGCGTTTATATAGTTCTTCTAAATTGTCTTCTTCGTCATATTCAACAATTCTTCCGCCTTTAGAATAGACGACATACAAATATGCTAAAGGTAAAATTTCATACCTATATCTAATTTGAAAAGCCAAATCACTTAAAGTAAATGGAGGAAGAGCCATTTCAATAGGATTTAGAGCTCCATAAATATCCCCTAAATAAGCTTTAGGGTTTCTTGCAGTAAAAGCAACCATTTGAGCTTTCATCCTCAGCTCGTGTTTGTCTCCACCAAACCAATTTAAAGATGCTACGGTTACTCTCTGTTTTTTCTCTTTATAAGTAGCTAAAAGATTATCTTGCACCCAATTTAACCAGTTATCTTCTTCTGAATGCTGGTGCATGAGAGAAAATTTAAGATTGTCTCTAGGAGATAAATCAACTTGAGCTGTATAAGAGGTATTGAAACCTAGGGCAGAAAATCCCCATTTGCTACCCTTTTCTCTTTTAACTTCTAGGAAGTAATTAAAAAAATCTTTTGACGGTCCTTTGTATTGAACCAAGGCGCCATAATTCTCTGGTTTCTTTATGAAAGGAGCTTCATCATTACCTCTAGTAATCCAAAAATCTCGACTTGCGGCTCTATGAAAACCACTAACCTCTAAAAAAGAAGTATTCTTAAAAGTACTTTTATTTGTAAGAGAGCCAAAAATACCGGATTTTTCTAAATCTGCATTCGTTTCATAACCGAATCCAAATTCATATTCACTAGAAAGTAGCACAGATGATTCATCAAAGTCAGTATACTTGAGTCCATTCTGACCTCCTGCCCACATCATGTCATTGTTCATTTGATATCCCATATCACTGATATCCGTATCTTCATCAAAAAAGAAAATACCGAAATCATGCCATCTTCCTTTTTTAGGTGATGCAGTAAGTCTGAATCTAAATATTTCTCCAGAAGCTTCAGTATCATCTATGCCTTGATCTACGCTAGAAGTTAGCAAGATAGCTTCTAATCTAAGTTTATTATTAGGTCTATAGATAGCATCTATTGAATGTACGTCGGCATTTCTATCTAGAACTGGCCTATCCGTATAAGTTCCCAAGTAACCTATAGAGAAGTTTTCTCCATTTTTTACCGATCTAACAGAATAAAAGTCCCTTCCTTGTGTAAAAGGTTCATCGGCTTCGGAAGCACCTAAAAATCCAAAATCAAAAGACTCTCCTTGTTGGGTATATCTAACAGCATAATCAATATCTGTAATCCCAACCTGACTAGATTCACAAAGACTTTTTAAGGATCCACTATATTTATTACAATTGTAGTCAGGTGCCGCCCCTATTCTTCTAGTATTTATTACGTAAAAGAAGGTATAGCCTTTTACTGCAAAAAGAGAATGATTTTCGGAAAAGAAAGGTCTCTTGTCAGAGTAGAAAGTTTCAGATGAAGTGAAATTAACTACTAATTCATCACTCTCAACCTGACCAAAATCAGGATTTAAAGCAATATTTAATTGTTTACCTGAATCTATTTTCCAAAATATCTCAGCACCAGCTTTTGCCTCAGTGTCTTCTAGGACCCTATCATTTGTTACATTTAAATAAGGGAAGAAATCTATTTTCGAAACATTGTAATTATTAAAATCCATTTCATGAAAAAGAGACATGAACTTTTCTTGTCTCGGATTTCCTTTGATGGAAGTATTAACTCTCCATTCTTCTGCCACCATTCTCCAAAAGGATAATTTAACTAATCTTTTTTCTCCTTTCTGTATCTTCATAGGAGCTATGGTCCAAGGAATGAAAAATTCTGCAGTCCATCCGTCTTCATTGATCGAAGTAGCTGAATCCCAATCAGCATCCCAATCATAGTTAACATCATTCTCATTTCTATAGATACCGTCACTTATAGAGCCTCCAGCAGAAACAGTAAAACCATATGCCGTTAAGCCATCTCCATCAAAATCTATGGCAAGACCGCATTTGTCTGCATTAGCCATCTCATCATCTCGCTCATGCTTATTTGCTCTTATGGAGTCCTTAGATTGAAGGTTTATAAAACCAAAATAGATGCCTTTCTCGTCTTCTTGAATAAGAACTTTTTGGAAATGTTTAGGTTCAGCTAATGAAAATGGCATGGACTCATAATATTTGGTCCATTCCCTGGCCTCAGACCATTCCCTTTCATCCAACACCCCATCTACGGATATATCTAATGCACTAAGTTGTGGAGTTAAGAAAAAAAATCCTAATAGATAAGAAAATTGAGATATTAGCTTCCTTTGCAATTTAGTTCCCATTTTGAGAACAGGTATTCTAAGTGTTGAGTGTTTTAAAATCTATATCTAAGTTTGATGGTGAAATTATCACTTTGAGGATCATCCCAAGGTCTTTTATATAGTTCGTTTAAACTATCTTCTTCGTCATTCAGAGCCACCCTGCCTCCCTTAGTGTAAACAACATATAAATAGGCTAAAGGTTGTATTTCGTATCTATACCTAACCTGAAAAGCTAATTGACTAACAGTAATTGGCGGTAAAGACGTTTGGTATGGATTTAAATTACCATTCAGATCTCCTAAATATGGTTTAGGGTTTCTAGCCGTAAAAGCTAGCATTTGAGCCCTTACTCTCAATTCATGTTTGCTGCCCTCAAACCATTGAATACTTGCTGTAGTACGCCTCTGCTTTCTGTCATACGTAGCTAGAAGGTTATCATCAATCCAATTTAACCAATTTGTTTCTTCCGTATGCCTATAACTTAATTTGGCTGTTAATGTTTCTAGTGGAGAAATACTTATCGATCCTCTGTAAGAAGATGTCCATCCCAATTCGCCTGAATAACTATCACCCTTTTGTCTTTTAGCATCAAACGAATATCTAAGAAAATCCTCTCTTGGTCCATTAAAATCAAATTCAACACCATATCCTTCGGGTAAATTAATAAAGGGAGCTAATAAAGAGTTTCTAGTAATTCTATTATCCCGGCCAGTTACCCTATAAAAGGTACCAAATTTCAATTCTGAACTATTTTTAAAAGAATTATCAACTGAAAATCTAATGGAAGATGGCTCTTTATCAAGAGAAGAATCGGATTTTAATGACCAACCAAATTCATATTGTCTTGATCGAAAGAGGGAATCGGCACTAAAGTCAGTTTTTCTTATTTGGTACCTGCCGCCAAACATTAACCAGTCATTCCTAGCCAAATACCCCATGTCATTAACATTAAGATTTTCATCAAAATAATATAAGCCAAATCCAAAACGCCTAGTTTTATCAGGATCATAGCCAAGCCCGAAATCAAAACCGTAACCATTTTCGTCATCTACTTTGGAGTGAACCAGCAAACCATTTATTCTTAATTCAGGTGAAGGCCTATAATCAAAATCCATAGTATTAACTTGAGCAGTTCTATCAAGGACGGGTCTATCTACGTAAGTACCAAGATAGCCTACAGTTAAATCATCTTTTCTAGTTCTAAGTCGAACTGAATAGAAGTCTTTTCCTTGACTAAAGTTTTCATCCGCTTCGGAAGCACCTAAAAATCCAAAATCTAAAGATTCTCCTTGCTGAGAATAACGTAAGGCATAATCTATATCGTTGGCCCCTGTTTTGCTATTCAGACAATAATCCTGTTGTACGCCTTCGAATTTTGAACAATCATAGTCAGGCTCACCGCCTATACGTCTTGTATTTATGACATACAAGAACCTCCATGCGGTGACATTGAATAATCCATGATTTTCGGAAAAGAAAGGCCTTTTATCGGAATAAAAAGTTTCTGTTGCTGAAAAATTAACCACCACTTCATCGCTTTCTACTTGACCAAAGTCAGGATTAAAAGTTGCATTCAGCTGTTTACTTGAATCAATTTTCCAAAAAACTTCAGCACCAACTTTATTGTCAACTTCACCATTTATTCTGTCCTCGTTTAGGGTTAAATAAGGAAAGAAATCAATGCTTGAAGACTGATAATTCTTAAATTCGTAATCATTAAATACTGATAAATAAAGATTTTCATAAGAACAATAAACATCTCCGAATACCAAACTCCATCTTCGGTTGAGGCTGCTGACAACCAATCAGCATCCCAATCATAATTCCTTTCATTCTCATTTCGATAAGTAGCATCACCTATTGAACCACTAGAAGACACAAAAAATTGATAGCCGGATAATTTATCTGCATCAAAATCTATTGTTACACCATTCTTGTCGGCAATAGACCTCTCATTGTCTCTTTGATGACTTTGAGATCGCATACTTTCATTGGACTGATAGTTTTTAAAACCAAAGAATATTCCGTCCTCAGATTCCTGTATCAATATGACTGTTTTTATATCTGTTACAGGATTTAGAGTGTAGGGGAATACTTCATAGAACGTTGTGATTTGCCTTGCTTCACTCCATTCATCTTCATCTAACTTACCATCAATAATTATTTCCGCTTGTAAAACTGCACCAATCAATAAAAGACATTGAATTAAGCAAAAATTCAGAAAGCCTTTCATTTACTTTACTAATATTGTTATTTTTTCAGAAATTAATGGATTAGAGTGAGGTACATGATACATATCTCCTAATACAAGCTGTAATTCATGTTTTCCTGGAGGTAAATCGATAGATGTTTCAGTTTGACCACCTCCAAAGTGCAAATGATTTTTGCTTGAGGGTATTGGTTTAGATAAATCTAAATCATCTACGTTAATTAATAAATGATGGTGACCAGTATTTTCTATAGCTATCCCTGCAGGTGCTACTCCTTTTCCAGATAAACCAAACTGTATGAAAACAGGTCTATTCACAGAATCCCCATCCTTTATGTTGATAAAATAAACACTAGCTTCTGAAGCTATTAAATTTGGGAAAGAAATTAAGACGAGAAATAAAACTAAATATTCTTTAATCAACTAAATACTCCCCTGATGCATAAAGCAAAGCCTTATTTTTATTATTAATATTGACCTTAATCACTTCTCCAAAGAAAACAGAGTGTGTTGAGTGGTCAATTACCTTCGTGCATAAACAAAATATATTTGAAATAGAATTAGAATTATAAATTAACTCTTTATCATCAACCCAACCATTGTCTTTGAATCTTGATTCTCCTTCTTCAGAATTACTACAGACTTCCGAAAGATCCTTTTGTTGGTTAGACAGAACATTTATACAGAATTTTGTGTCTTCATAAATAGTATTGTGTATCGAAGCTTCTTTATTTATACAAATAATCATAGAAGGAGGGCTTAAAGATAAAGATGTTACAGAAGTAGCTGTCATCGCATGGCGTTCATCATTTAGTTTTGCTGAAATGACATTCACAGTAGAGGTAATACCCCTCATAGCGATTAAAAAATCTTCCTGAACTTTCGAATTTTCCATTTGTGAATAATCACTAATTAAATATGGTTACTAGTGACCTTAAAAGGAATAATATTGTTCATATGCCTAAAAAACAAGCTACAACTAGAATTATTGGAGGCAGCCTAAGGGGCTCTAAGCTTCCTTTTAAAGAAAATAGATCTATAAGACCCACTGAAGGAAAAACAAAAGAAACTTTATTTAATTGGCTCTTAAACGACTTAGAAGGAAAAACTTGTTTGGATATGTTTGCCGGAACCGGCTCTTTAGGCATTGAAGCTTTATCGAGAGGAGCGAAAGAAGTGGTATTCATAGAAAAGCAAAAGAAACTAGCTGATTCTTTAAAGACAAATCTTAAAAGATTACAGGTTTATAGTTCTAGTCAGGTCCTAAATGCCAATGCATTTTCTATAGACTTTGATAATTTACCTTATAAATTTGATATTTTATTTATAGACCCTCCTTTTAGAGAGAACTTGATACAACGATCCCTCGATTTTGTTAAGTCTAGTAATTTATTAACCCCAAAAGCTTTAATTTACTTAGAATGTGAAACTGAACTGGAGTTAGTTGAATTAACTCGAGATTTAAATCTACTGAAAGAGTCTAAAGGAGGACAAACTCAGTACTGCTTATATGAGACCTAGACTTTATTTAATTTCAATAATTGTTGCGATTGTTGTATCGCTATTAACTTATGGGAAATTAGATATATTTCAAGAAACTCAAATTAATTTTCTCAATAAAGAATTAATTCTAAATTCTGAAATAGTTATATCTCTTATAGTTTTGACAACCTTGTTATTTGTTCTAGTAATAGGATTGATTGATAAACTCTTTACGACAAAAAAGCCAACAAAAATAGTTAAAAAAGAAGATTAAATGATTATTTTCTCTTCATGGACTCAAAGAATTCAGCGTTAGTCTTGTAATCTTTGAGTTTATCCAAGACCCACTCCATAGCAGCAGTATCATCCATTTCGTTTAGAAGCTTCCTAAGAACAGTTATATTTCTTAATTCCAAATCACTGGTAAGAAGATCTTCTCTTCTTGTTCCTGTTTTCCTTATATTAATCGCTGGAAATACTCTTTTTTCAGCTATCTTTCTATCCAGATTAACTTCAGAATTACCTGTTCCCTTAAACTCTTCAAAAATTACTTCATCCATTCTAGAACCAGTGTCAATCAAAGCAGTTGCAATAATAGTTAAACTGCCCCCACCTTCAATATTTCTAGCCGCTCCAAAAAACCTCTTAGGTTTCTGTAGTGCATTTGCATCAACTCCACCAGTTAATATTTTTCCTGAGGCAGCTTGAGTTGAATTATATGCCCTAGCTAACCTTGTTATAGAATCAAGAAGAATTACGACATCGTGCTTATGTTCAACTAATCTTCTAGCTTTATTTATAGCCATTTCGGCAACTTGAACATGCCTATTAGGTGGTTCGTCAAAAGTACTAGCAATCACTTCCCCTTTTACAGATCGCTTCATTTCAGTAACTTCTTCAGGTCTTTCATCAACTAAAAGAACCATGATTTTGCATTCGGGATTATTTCTTTCTATTGAATGAGCAATACTCTGCAGTAGTAACGTCTTTCCTGCTTTTGGTGGAGAAACGATTAAAGACCTTTGCCCTTTGCCAGTTGGAGCTGTTAAATCAATCACTCTCGAAGATAAATCTTCTGTGCTTCCAGATCCTAGCTCGAAGGACATTCTTTCGTCTGGAAATAATGGGGTTAAGTT
>LULT01000100.1_pt1 | contig 18377 bp, 20 predicted proteins | sample 728141 | NCBI WGS metagenome assembly LULT01 (sample SAMN03860282, study PRJNA289734) | marine metagenome | biome: seawater column; feature: ocean; material: water; isolation source: Red Sea water column Station 108 - depth 100m | place: Saudi Arabia: Red Sea | collected 2011-10-15 | depth 100 m | reverse complement strand
TAACTTCCTCTGATTCAGGTGCACTAGTAACCTCTATGATGACTTCTTCAAATCAAGTAGATTCCAAGCAAAATGATCCTGCAATAATTAATAGGGTAGTTTGGGCACTAACCCTTGGAATAATAGCTATTATTCTATTGATGGGAGGAGGATTATCAGCATTGCAGACATCTGTTATTGTAACTGGCCTTCCTTTTGCGATGATTGTTTTTGTTGCTACAAGAAATCTTTATCAAAAATTAAAGATTGATTCCAATAGAATTTAGCAAGGGTTGTCACTTTAATTAAATTATGAAATTAAAATTAAACTTTATATTTATCTGTTTATTTTTCAGCTGTTCATCATGGTCAATTCCTACTGAATACTCTGCAACCTATAGCGTCAAATTAAAACAGGCGGATGGGTTATTGACAACAAAACTATCTAAACAAGGAGAACTATATAGCTATGAAATGATCACTCAAGCCACTGGAATATGGAAAGTTATCAGTAGCGGCTCCGTTATAGAAAGAAGCACCTTTAAAATTGAAGACAGCATCCTAAAGACTGAAGAGTACTATTTAATTGATAACATAAGGAGAAAACCCAGAGAATCAAAAGCAATATTTTCATGGTCTACAAATAATGTTTCTGGATTTTACAAAGACAGGGAATTTAAAATTGACCTGGATAAAAACACACTCAGTAGAATCATTCTTCAGCTACAAATCATGCACGCTAAAGAAAGGCAAATAGAAATGAATAGCTTTAGTGTTTTAGATAGAGACGAACTAAAAAATATAATCATTATCAAAGAGGAGAATATTAAAGAAGCTAATGTTCCTTATGGCAAATACAAAGCCATAAAGATCAGTCATCAAACCAAAGATTCCGAGCGAATAAATTCCTTATGGCTTGCACCAGAATTAAACTTTATTCCTATAAAGTTAACTCAAACTGAAAATGGAAAAACAAATTTTGAAGCAAATTTAACCCAGCTTAATTATTAATCTTGTAAAGTTTTTTTTTGAAGTATATACTGACCGACCGATCGGTTAGTAGGGAACTATGGAAAGCACTGAAATCATATTAAATAAAGCAGAAAAACTGTTTGCAGACTCAGGTTTTGGCTCAGTCTCAATGACTAATATTGCCAATGCTTGCAATATGAGTAAGGCGAATCTTTATCATCATTTCTCATCCAAAGAAGATCTCTACACACAAATTCTCATCAGAGCACAAAAAAACACACAGAATATTCTAGAAAAAACAAAAAAAATCACTGGAACGTGCATCGAAAAGATTGAGTTTTTTATTAATGAACACTTGAATCAAATGCTTAAAGACCCAATGAAATATAAGCTGCTAGCAAGGGAATTTTCTGATCTTGGTCTCACCTCTCGTGCAATGCCAAGCGTTGGACTAATGGAGAAAAATTTATCACAGATTGTTGATCTGATAGATCAAGCAAAAAAGAGCAAAGAAATTATTGAAACAACTGACAGTAAATTGCTTGCTTATCAATTACTCTCACCAAACTTAACTTATATCACTCACCAGAACTTGTTTGATTCTGTATTTGAGGGTCTTGGTCCATCTTCAAATAAGCACTTTTCAAAAACACTGACCACTAATCTACTAAGAGGGGTAAGGCGAAATGACTAGTTTGCAAAAGAACATCATTTCTATGATATTGCCATTTGCTCTATGGGCGCTTGAAATCAACTCACAGATAGTTGTCAGTACAACCTTTCCAAGTAATCAAGAAATAAATGAAGAAGAAAACTTAATGGGTCTCATTTACAGTAAATCTTCTCCAAGCTTGGCAGTGGAGGTATCTGGACGTGTGGTTGAGATTATTGCCGATGTTGGAGATGAAGTAAAAGCTGGTGATATTTTGGCCAAGATTGATTCTGAAAAATATAATCTCCAGTTCTCTCAAGCAAAAGCAGAAATTGCAAGACTCAGTGCATTACTTGTTAACCAAGAATTGGATCTCAAGCGAGCTGAAAAACTTTTTAAAGATAATCTTGTATCTGAAGAAATGATGGATAGGACCAAGGCCGATTTTAATGCACTTAAAGAACAAATGAATGCCGCAGATGCTCAACTTAGAAATACGAAGAGATTGATCGAAGAAACCAACATAAAGGCACCAATTAAATCAGAGGTTGCCATTAAACATATTGATGCGGGTGATTATGTCCAGCCAGGGATGGTTGTATATGAACTCGTAGACACCAAAAACTTGAAAGTTGATTTGTCTTTTCCTGAATACTTAAGCCCCAAGTTAAAAAAGGGCCTTGAGGTTCGAATCACCTCACCAACGAATCCGGATGAAATTGTTATATCAAAAATTAGAGATATTAAACCAAATATTGATTCTCGAAATAAATCATTGACGACGATTATTGATTTTGAAAACCCAGGTACTTGGTTACCAGGAGCCAGTTCAAGAGCCACAGTTGTTTTCTCTAAATTTGAGAATGCAATTGTCGTACCACAGATCAGTGTAGTGAGAAGATCCATTGGTGAAGTGATCTATGTTGTGAAAGGAAATACTGCCAAAGAAACCCCCGTGAAAACTGGACTTCGAAAAGAAGGATACATTCAAATATTAGAAGGTATTACACTGAATGATGAAATTGTCAAAGATGGTGCAGGCTTTCTCACTGACTCTTCGATTATAGAAATCGTAAATTAATATGAGCTTACCTGAGGTATCTGTTAGACGCTTTGTTTTCGCAGTGATGATCAACTTGGTCATTGTTCTTTTTGGCTTGATATCTGTTAATCGAATATCGATAGATCGTTCACCGGATATAGACTTTTCACTCATCTCAGTCACAACAGTCTTGCCAGGCGCCAATCCCGATGTAGTCGACTCTAGTGTGACCAATATTATTGAGGGTGCGGTAAATAGCATTTCTGGAATTGATGATGTTCGATCCAGGTCAGCGCCAGGTGTATCTAATGTTTTCATACAGTTTCTGCTGGAGAAAGATCTCGATATTGCCTTCAATGAAGTTCAATCAAAAGTTGGGCAAATTAATTCTCAATTACCCGATGATGCGGAAACGCCAATCATCAGTAAGATTGAAACAGGCGAAATACCAATTATCTGGCTGGCTTTGAGAGGCAATCGGACGCTTCAAGATTTAAGCGTTTATGCAAAAAATGTTGTCAAAAGAAAACTAGAAACCATCAATGGTGTCGGAAGTGTTGTCATTGGTGGTGAGCAGGAACGAAATATTCGAGTCAACCTTGATTTTGATCGAATGAGTGCGTTTGGTATCACTGTTCAAGATATTGTAACTGCATTCAGAAACGAGCATATCAAACTACCCGGTGGATTCCTGATTGATAACAGCAAAGAGGATTTATTGAAGCTTGATCTTGAATCACACAATGTTGAAGAAATTGAAAACATCATTGTCACCTATGATCGAAATCGTGCGATCAAGCTAAAAGACATTGCTGAGGTCAAAGACGATGTTAGGGACCTAAGAACCATGGGTCGATTCAATGGCGACCCATCAATTGGAATTGGTGTAACCAAAATCCGTGGAGAGAATACGGTTGAAATCATTGAGAAGGTAAAAGCCAAAATCAAATCAGACATTGAGCCAACATTGCCAGCTGGTATGACACTTGATATTGGTACAGATGATAGTAGTTATATCTATGAATTAATCAGTGGGCTTGGGCAAAATATATTCGTTGGATTTATTGTTGCATCACTGGTTGTTCTCCTTTTTTTAAGGAGCTATTCAAGTATGGCAATTGTGAGCATCACCATACCAGTCTCACTTTTTGGTGCGATTTTCATAATGTATGCATTTGGACTCACACTGAATACCATGACCATGCTTGCACTCCTCTTACTGATTGGGATTGTTGTAGATGATGCCATTGTTGTTCTTGAAAATGCTCAGAGAAATCTCAATGAGGACACGCCCGAAGAGCGTATAAGGGCAAGCATCATTGGTGCCAACGAAGTCTTTTTACCCATAGTTTCATCGACACTAGTACTCGTCGCTTTGTTTACGGTTGTATTTTTTATGGAAGGCATTGCAGCAAGATTTTTCAGCTCATTTGGTGTTGTCGTTTCCACTGGTGTTCTCGTTTCAACTTTTGTTGCTTTAACCCTCACCCCTACACTTGCATCAAAATTTCTTAAAACAAAGAAAGAATCAAATCGAATATTTGATGGCTTTAATCGGAGATTTAATATCATTGAAAATCGTTACCGAGAAATGATTGAGTGGTCTTTGAGTGAAAAGAAAAAAGTTTTGTCATACGCTGGGGGTATTGACTATACGAATGATCGCTTATCGATGGTGGAAGGACTGTTAGGGGAATACAAAGACATCGAATCTTATTTTACCCTCATGGGTTCAGGCATTGAAAGTCAGGCAGTGAACATTGGAGTGATCTATGTAAGGCTCACACCCAGTAATATACGTAGGTACAAGCAGTATGAACTTATTCCTATTCTAAGAGAGAGACTGAATAAGATTCCTGGTATAAAAGCATTTCCTGCACCGATGTCATTCGCCTCTGGAACCAGGGGTGAAGCCATGCAATTTACCGTTTCAGGACCAGATCTCAATATCCTGAATAAATCTATCAATGCTTTTCTCAGTAAGCTTGCTGAAACACCAGAACTGGGAGATGTAGACTCAAGCATTGAACTGAATCTCCCCCAAGTGAGCTTAGAAATTAACAGAGAGCTTGCCTCGGAAATGGGCTTATCAACAAGACTTATTGCTGAAGCGGCAAATATATTTGCTGGCGGTATCGATGTCGCACGCTTCAATGATGCAGTAGGAGATGGTGAGAGATATAAAGTCAGATTAAAAGGTGAATACGATATGTCTGTTGATGATTTGGACAAAATATACCTCAGAACACCATCCAAAGAACTGGTCCGCCTTGATACGGTTGCAAAATTTAAAGAGACAGTTGGTCCATCAGAAATAACCAGACTGGATAGAATGTACAGTGCTTATTTTTATAGTGATCCAACAACGTCTCTGAGTAATGCGATCCAGCTGATTGAGGATGCTGCTGCAGAAACACTCCCTGTAGGTTACGAAGTTGGTTTCTTTGCAAGAGCAAAAGAGTTTAAGAGAACCAGTAATCAAATGCTTTTTGCATTCCTCACAGGCTTAATCTTGGTTTATATGGTTCTTGCTAGTCAATTCAATTCATTCAGACAACCTTTGATTGTGATGATCTCTCAGCCATTGGCGGTCATTGGAGGAACACTTGGAATCTGGATAGTTGGTTCGGATCTCAATATATTTTCAATGACTGGATTGGTCTTACTGACTGGCCTCGTAGCAAAAAATTCGATCTTATTGATCGATCGAACAAATCAAGAAAGACAAAAAGGAATGGAAATTGACGAAGCCCTACTCAGTGCATGCCCAAGAAGGCTCAGACCTATTTTAATGACTTCTCTGACATTAATACTCGCCATGATGATGCCTGCCTTAGGAATTGGGCCTGGAGTTGAATTGAGTCAACCGCTGGCTATTGCGATTGTAGGTGGCATGATCAGTTCAACTTTTCTTTCATTGGTGATCGTACCAATCATTTATTCCTCAGCAGAGAAGAGAAAGCTCAGAAAACGACTTTATAATCTTGAAAGAAGCGCTTCCAGTTCGAATACATGATTCTGGGTTCCATGAGATTGAACTTTAATTGAACCCAAGATCGACCCAATTTTTCCAGATTTTTCCCATCCCAGATCATTGATCATTCCATAGATCAAACCAGCACGATATGCATCGCCACAACCAGTAGGATCTGCCTCATTTTCAACTGGAATAGGATCAATAGAAATCACTTGGTCTTCAACATAAATATCTGAACCCTGCCCGCCTTTGGTTACGATCATAGCTGAAACTTTTGCTTTGATATCATTTTGATCGAGTCCTGTGATCTCTGAGAGAAGGTTTGCCTCATACTCATTGAGAATGATCCACTTGGCCTGATCAATGAAATTTAAGATTTCTGACTTATCGAACATTGGAAGTCCTTGTCCAGGATCATACATAATTGGTATTCCTTTATTGTGCATCTCATTCGCATGCAGAATGGTGCTCTCTTTCCCATCCGGTGAAAGAATAACCATCTCTATGCCTTCGACATCGGGAATTGGATTGTTATGCCCCTCTTCCATTGCTCCAGGGTGAAATGAAGTCAACTGATTGTTTTTTTGATCTGTGGTTATAAAACACTGTGCTGTGTACATATCCTCAATCACCTTAATTCCAGCAATTGAAATATCGTTGGACTCCAGCCATGCTCGATAATCTCCAAAATCTTTACCCACAGTGGCACATATGATCGGGTCCATGCCTAACTTCTTCATATTGAATCCAATATTCCCTGCACAACCACCAAATTCTTTTCTTAGCCTTGGAACATTAAAAGCAACACTCAAGATATGAATCTGATCGGGTAGAATAAAATCTCCGAATTCACCATCAAATTCCATTAAATAGTCATAGGCGACTGAGCCACAAACAATTACTGACATAATTTGTACCTTTCTTAATTCAAAGACATTCGTTTTTCAATGTCTTTAATTTCTTTCGGCAAGCTTCCGGACAGAACATCACAGCCACTTTTTGTAACTAAGACATCGTCTTCTATTCTTACCCCTATACCGCGCCAAATTTTATCGACATTCTTATTTTTCTTTGAAATATAGATTCCTGGCTCTATGGTAAGAACCATTCCAACTTCAAACTTCTTAGACTTTCCCATCTCACTCATATAAGAGCCCACATCGTGGACATCCATTCCTAACCAGTGGCCAATGCCATGCATATAGAAATCCTTGTAAGCCTCTTTCTCGATTAATGACTTAACAGTGCCTTTCAAAAGACCTAGTTTTCTCAATCCCTTGGTAATGCTTTCAATAGCTTGATTTTGCAAGTTTTCAAACGTTTGCCCTGGTTTTACAGAATTGATGGCTTCTTTTTGGGCATCTAAAACAATTGAATAAACGGCTTTTTGTTCATCTGAGTAAGAACCTGATACAGGAATAGTGCGAGTGATATCTGCTGCATACATCTGATGCTCACAACCAGCATCAGTGAGAAGAAGATCGCCAGCTTTTAATTTATCCTTGTTTTCAATGTAATGTAGAGTACAAGCATTTGCTCCAGAAGCTACGATGCTATGATACGCAGGGACAGCTCCGTATTTCCCAAATTGATGCTTAATTGCAGCATCAATCTGATATTCAAAAACACCATCATTGCATTCATCCATGACTCGATAATGAGCTTCAACACTAATTTGAGCAGACTTCTTCATTAATCGAATCTCTTCTCTGGATTTAATTAACCTCATTTCGTGAACCAGAGGTTCTAGCGAAACAATTTCTGTAGGAACAACGCCTCCCCTCCTCTGATTGGCTCTAACCTGATTAAATGCATTAACGACGCTTTTATCATATTTTTCATCGTTACCGAGTGTATAGAAAACTTTTTGACGATTATGGAACATAGTAGATAGGATCGAATCAATATCCTCTATTTTGAAAGCCTCATCGGCTAAATAATTTCTTTTAGCGCCAGAGATACCCTCCATATAACCGTCCCAGATTTCCTTTAAAGGATCCTTGGGTCTAACCAAAAGAACAAATTCGCCTTCAGGTCTTCCAGGTGCCAGAATCATAAGAGCTTCTGGTTCGGAAAAACCTGTAAAGTAATAAAAATCGGAGTTTGCTCTAAAAGGATAGTCGGTATCCCTGCTTCTCATTTTAATAGAAGATGTGGGTAAAATAGCTATGCTATCTTTACCGATCAATCTGCCTAATTTATTCCGCCTCTTTTTGTACTCAAGACTCATTCTTGTAACCTCTATAGTCCTCATATAACAATTGCACACTTACACGCACATATTCAACTAACTCCATAAAAGCAATTTCTTCATCTTGCTCGTCTGAGATAGAATTAGAATCCAGTGTAGAGATTTGAGCAAAATCTTCAATGATTTCAGCAGCTTCCCCATCTCCAAGCCTATCCATCTCAATCTCTAATTCAGCAACAGACATTCCATATCCATCAACAAAACCCTGGCACCATGATGCGAGCCCTAGCGCACGATACTCAATAGGCTCTGAGTCACTAGGTAATAATGGATCAAAATTAAATCCGCCTTTTTTAAACTGATCTTTAGCATCCTTAATCATATTTAAAAAGGCATTATTGAATTCCTGAATTTGGATTGAGGTTACAGATTTATCATCAGAGCTATCCTCCGAAGTTAAATCTTCAAAGTGTTCGATTCCAAAACAGAGTCGAGAGCTAATGAGACCATGATATTCAGCAACATTGGTTGTTAGTGATGCTGATATTCTTAATTTTTCTAAATCTGAGTAGTTCAATTGAATGATATCCAGTTTACAAATTATTATACCGATTTGACCGATTGCTAATGACAAATTATAGTGTGTATTGTGTCTAAAGTATCTGAAAAACAAGTCTTAGAATCCGTCGAGTCACTCGAGTCCAGAATAAAAAGTTTAATTGAGGAAAAAGATCGCCTTTACCTTCAATATCAATCACTTAAAGAAGATAACAAATCATTGGAATCACAATTAGATAACCTTGAGACACAAAAACAAAGAGCCAAAGACAAAGTCGAAGATGTTCTTGAACGACTTAATCAAATTGAGACAAGCGCATGAGCGAACCGGTCACCATTGAAATAATGGGCGAACAATTCACCATCCAATGCTCTCCAGAGCAAAAAGCAAATCTAATTAAAGCTGCCTCATTGGTCCATGAAACAATGAAAAAGATAGATCAACAAGGAACAGCTTTTGGTTTGAATAGAATAGCAGTTATGGCTGCTCTCAATATTGCTAATGATGCGATAACTGGTAGCTCTGAAATGGCCACTAAGATTAGAACTGAATATGACTCTGAATTAGATCTATCTGAAGTCCAAAAAAAGCTCGAAAAGATCCATAACCAAGTTGAAAATTCACTTAACTCTGATAAAGATTTAAAGCTACAATAGTTAAGAAGATTGCCTGCGATGAACGAAGATCATTAAAGGACTCTCGGCCCTTAATTATTAGTCTAGGGATCAATGTCTGTATTGGTTTTGTGCATTACCAAATAGGGAAGCCTGCGCCACTACGTCAGAACCCACCTTACTGCTCTGGCCTGAGAGCAACAAATGAGAAACGTCATTGTGGGTATCTTCATCAATCAACAATGAACAACCTAAGAGCTAGAATCAAAGAAAAAAGGAAGCAACTTTCCGATGAAAGTCTAAAGCTTATAGGAAATGATATTCTAAAGAACATCCAAGCATCAATTTCATTTGAAGACCATCAAAAGATAAGCACTTATTTCTCGGTGAATAATGAAATAGATACCTCCGAGTTGAATAATTATCTATGGAGCATAAACAAAGATGTATTTCTTCCAAAAATTAAACAAGATACCTTAGTGTTCTCAGGCTACAACAAAGATCAAAAACTCTCTTTAAATAATTATGGCATTCCTGAGCCTGACCATACAGATGAAAATTTAATCGAAGCAGCACAATGTGATCTTATGTTTATACCTTTAGTGGCCTTTGACTCTAAGTGCAATCGTATAGGTATGGGTGGCGGCTACTATGACAAAACATTAGCTTTCAAAAAAGGGGGTGCATTCAAAAATAAAACCCTACTAGTCGGCCTTGCTTACGAATTCCAAAAAATTGACTCTATAGAAAAAAATGCTTGGGACATACCAATGGATGCTATTATCACGGAGGATAAAACCTACAAAGCATAAAAGGAGGATGTTAGAAAAAGATTATGGCTGATACAAATGAAAAACGACATGCAGCAATCAAATCCTTGGAATACATAGAAGACGATTGTGTTTTAGGTGTCGGCACTGGATCAACTGTCAATTTCTTAATCTCTGAATTGCATCAAGTTAGGCACAAGATAAAATCTATTGCTTCGAGCTCAGAAGCCAGTACTAAACTCCTCTCAGATGAAGGCTTTATGGTTGAGGATCTCTCATCGACTGGAAGTCCAGATTTATATATAGATGGAGCTGATGAAATCACCAAAAATTTTCATATGATCAAAGGTGGCGGTGGCGCCCTGACACGAGAAAAGATTATTGCTCATGCTTCTAAAAAATTTGTTTGCATAGTGGATAACTCAAAGATTGTTGATGTACTGGGCAAGTTTCCTTTACCTATTGAAGTTATTCCTATGGCCAAATCAATGGTCTCTAGAGAAATTGCTAAATTGGGAGGCCAGCCAGAATTAAGACATGATTTCCAAACAGATAATGGCAATCTAATCCTTGATGTTCATAATCTTAAAATCATTGACCCTCCTTCTCTAGAAAAAGAAATTAACAACATACCTGGTGTTGTTACTAATGGAATTTTTGCCTTAAGACCGGCTAATGAAATTATCATTGGAAACGCTGAAACGACAGAAGTTATTTCAAACACGTGAAACATACAAAACGAAACTTATTGAAACTAATGAGTACCTCGTTTTTATTATCGGGCCTAAAATTTGGGTCTGTTTTGGCCCAAAATCAAATGCTAAGAAGAACCATCCCTTCGAGTGGTGAATCTCTGCCTATTATTGGTTTAGGCACATCCAGAGTATTTGATGTAGATCCAGAAGATAGAGAAGAACTAAAGATTAGGAAAGAAATCATTGAAGTTTTACTCAATAATGGAGGCAGCTTAGTCGATACCTCGCCAATGTATGGACAGTCTGAAGACCTGCTGGGTCAGATCCTTGATGATTACCCAAGAAGAAATGAATTGTTCTTAGCCACCAAAGTATGGATTAAAGGGAAACCAGAAGGCGAACAACAAATCTCCGAATCATTTAAGAAAATGAACACAGCCAAAATGGAGTTGATTCAAATCCACAATTTAGTTGACTGGAAAACACAAATTAAAACTCTCAGACAAATGAAGGAATCTGGTGAAATCAGTTATATAGGAATAACGCATTACAAATCCAGCGCTTTTAAAGAAATGGAAGATATCATAAAAAAAGAACCTATTGATTTTGCACAATTCAATTACTCAATAGGTGAGCGAGATGCAGAGGAAAGACTATTACCAATCTGTCAAGAGTTTGGTGTTGCAACAATTATCAATAGACCATTTATGAGGGGAAAATTATTTCGTTCATTTAAAAATCAAACACTGCCTGATTGGTGCAAAGATTACGACATCAATAGTTGGGGACAATTCTTCCTAAAATATATTATTGCAAACCCAGCGGTAACTAATATTATTCCAGCAACGTCTAAATCAAAGAACATGCTCGACAACAGTATTGCAGGTATGGGAAGAGTAACTGATCTTAAAATTCAAAAAAGAATGCTGGAGATGCTATAGGTCTATCGTTTAGAAAACTGGGTCGCTTTTCTGGCTTTCTTTAAACCCACCTTTTTTCGTTCAACTTTTCGTGCGTCCCGAGTCAAAAAGCCTTTTTCTCTCAGTGCAGAACGTAAATTTTCATCATAACTTAGCAAGGCTCTGCTCAAGCCATGCCTGATTGCACCAGCTTGGCCGCTTCCTCCCCCACCTTTTACAGTTGCAGTAACGTCAATCTTTCCAATCAATTCTGTGTGTTCTAAGGGTTGTCTAACGATCATTCGTGCCGTCTCTCGATCGAAAAATTCGTCGATGGGTTTCTTATTTACAGTAATGCTCCCCTTGCCTTTTTTAATGAAGACTCTAGCTGTAGATGTCTTTCTTCTGCCGGTTCCGTAATGTACTTCTGTTGCCATAATTTAGCTAAATCTCCAAAGGCTTTGGGGCCTGTGCTTCATGAGTATGATCAGGTCCCGAAAATACTCTTAATTTTTTTATCATTGCATTACCTAACTTTGTCTTAGGCAACATCCCTCTAACTGATTTCATCAGAACAGTTTCTGGACTCTTTTTCATCATCGTTGCTAAATTTGAAGATTTCATATTACCGATATAACCAGTGTGCTTGTAATACATTTTGTCTTTCATCTTATTCCCGGTAACAGTAATTTTTGAGGCATTAATAACCACAATATAATCCCCTGTATCCACATGAGGAGTATATATTGGCTTATGCTTGCCCCTTAGCCTTGTAGCGATCTCAGTAGACAATCTGCCTAGAGTTTTATCCTTAGCATCAACTAAATACCAATCTCTCACTACATCTTCTGTTTTTGCTGAAATAGTCTTCATTTACTAGTTCTTTAATCGTTATAAAAGGAAGCTAGTCTACTCATCTGAGTCTGTTTTTTCAATGAAATCTTCGATTATTAAACTTTATGCTGCGCTCAAGTTATCTCTCATTGAATCGATGGTTTTCTGATAGTCTTCAGTTCCAAATATTCCTGAACCAGAAACGAAAACATCAGCGCCGTACTTGGCAATATCTCCAATATTATCAGCCTTGACACCGCCATCAATCTCGAGATAAATATCTCGATTGGAACCATCAATCATTTGCCTTGTTAAGGTCAATTTATCAAGGACTTCGGGAATAAAACTTTGGCCTGCAAACCCTGGAAAAACAGACATCATGGTAATAATGTCCAAAGATTCAAGATGATCCTCAATAAAGGACAGCGGCGTATCTGGATTTATCGCTAAGCCACACTTGCAACCCTCCTCTTTAATTAAATTAAGAGTGGTTGATATATCTTCAGTGGCTTCTGGATGAAAGCTTATATAGGTTGCTCCAGCTTTTGCAAAATCAGAAATTAATCGATCCACAGGTTCAACCATTAGATGCACATCAATTGGAGCCTCTATTCCATAATTTCTCAATGATTCGCAAATCACAGGACCGAAGGTTAGATTAGGAACATAATGATTGTCCATAACATCAAAGTGAACAAAGTCAGCACCGCACTGGATGACGCTCTCAACCTCTTGGCCTAATCTGGCAAAATCAGCTGAAAGTATAGATGGCGCTATTTTGAAATCTCTTTGCATATTTTTGATAATGAACTTTGCCTATTATCCCTAAGTTTATGTTTAGTTAAAGAAAAAAATCCTAATTGCTAAATCTCTCTTCTATCAATAAAATAATACGATGAATTCACCCGTACTTCAAAATCTGGAATTGATCGGTCAAGGCAAGGTCAGGGATATTTATGCCGTAGATAAAGATCATCTTCTTATAGTCACTACTGATCGAATGTCTGCATTTGATGTGGTTCTACCTAACCCGATACCGGGAAAAGGAGAAGTGCTTACAGAGCTCTCAGAGTTCTGGTTTAGCAAGACCGCAGCCATAGTTGACAATCATCTTACCAATGATCTTAATCTAGTTGATCTCTTGGATAGCGCTGATCAGCTTGATTATTTTCAAAAGAGAAGCATGATCGTTAAGCGTCTAAACCCATTGCCAATAGAGGCTGTGGTTAGAGGTTATCTGATTGGATCAGGATGGAAAGACTACCAAGCTACTGGAGCTGTTTGTGGAATTGAATTGCAAGAAGGTCTTGAAATGGCTTCGCAGTTGCCAGAACCAATCTATACTCCTGCGACTAAGGCTGAGTTCGGTGAACATGATGAAAATATTTCCTATGAAGAAACCATTAATTTAATCGGTGAGGAATTAGCCAGTAAAGTTAGAGACACGGCCATAGAAATCTATAATTTTGGAGTAAATCATGCCAAAGAAAGAGGCATAATTATTGCAGATACAAAATTTGAGTTCGGGCTCAATAATGATGGAAACTTGTTTCTCATAGATGAAGTCTTAACGCCGGATTCATCGCGGTTCTGGTCTATCGAGGAATACCAAGTTGGCATAAGTCCGCCAAGCTTTGACAAGCAGTACCTTCGGGATTACCTGGAAACTCTCGACTGGGATAAGACCGCGCCAGGCCCTGAGCTGCCAGAAGATGTGATCGGAAACACTACAGAGAAATACAGAAGCGCCTACCGAACCATAACTCAAGACTAGGTTTAGCCTTTAAAATTAATTAACTGTAGTTTCCGTTTATCTGCTTCACTAACACCGTGAGAGAAATTTTTAATCACAATTGCAATATTTATAACTGAACCTGAGGCGGTTTCTGATTCTATAATACTATCAAGTGATAGAGCATCCTCGGGGTTTGACTGATGCTCGATACGCATAATTGCAGACGCCAGCGTTTTTTCATTATCTGTTGATGACTCGTGATCGAGAATTTCCTGTAATTTTGATTTGTCAGCCTCGGAGGGAAAGTGTTGCATATTTGCTAACATTGAAGCCATGGCTCTAACATTTGCATCGCTTCCATGATTACTATGAGACATAGCTAATGGACTAATAATTATTATCAATAACCCCAGAATCAATGTTTTAGTTAGTGTTTTGCTATTCATTTAATACCTCTTAAAATTTATAATTACTTAAGATCATCTTTAGAAAGAAGAATCATTCTTGTTGGGAACCCCCCTGTATCTATATAGCGGTTCACTTTCCCAGCCTCAATATCAACCTCAACAACTCTGCCTTCATGAGTCAATGAGATGTATGTTATCCCCTTGTAAGACTCAATATCGGGCAAAATAGCCTTGCCAACATCTTCATTCCATTGGCCATAAAAAGGATCGGAAACCTTAATATCTTTAATAAACCCACCACTAAAGCCATCATAAACACTTAGATCCCCTGCTTTTGTAAGTATAAGTAAATACTTACCATCCTCAGTGACGTTTTGCCTGATTGATGGCTTTACCGCCAACTTTTCAATGTTGTAGTTTTTCTTGTTTAAATCCAAACGATAAAGCTGAGGAATAATGCCTTCGGTGTAGCACCATTTGATGTTATTTACCCCAGTTAAGAAAGCAGCACAGGATCGACCACGATCTGGGTATTTAATCCTTGCAACTTCTTCGGCCCTCTCTTTGCCTTGGGTTCCGATAACGAGTAATTCAGTGGCGCACGAGAAGAATATTCTGCCTGATTCTTTGTCTTTAGTCATGCCGTGCAATCGTGGACAATTTCCAATTTTTTTAACTTCTCTACCTGTCCTTCGATTCAAAACCTGGACAAAACCTTTGAACAAATGACCAATATATAAATTCTTTTCCCCCTCCATATAATGATAATGGTCCGGGGCTGCTAAATCATAGATGCGAGTTGGGATTTCTGACAGTCCATCAATAACTTCTGTTTGAAAAACAATTATTTTGCCGTCACCTTCAGTGATTACTGTATCGAGGCCATTAACGCTTGCCATTTTGTTCTGTCGCGCTCCACCTGGCGTATCAAACGGTATCGTTCTAATTAAATGCGGTGGTCTAAAGGCATTTTCTTTTGAATCAAACCCGGTTGAAAGTATGCTCACAGAGTCTTGATCTGTGTCTCTTCCCCTCATAGATACTCGAGTGACCCCGCCATGACCAAAACCATGATTTGGCATTAGTAATAACAATAAGCTCAAAAAGCTTACAATCTTTTTAATCATTTACTCTCCTGCAATCATTAAATCATCAATTAAAACTGAACCTGCATAGATCGACCCTTTCTTCTCTGGATCATTTCCTACAGCGTTGATTTTCATTAACATGTCTTTTAGATTTCCTGCCACTGTTACCTCACTAACTGGGTAAGCAATCTCGCCATTCTCTATCCAAAAACCATTAGCTCCTCTTGAATAATCACCGTTGACAATATTTACTCCATAGCCAATTAAACCCGTTACAAGGAATCCAGAACCAATATTTTTAATCATTGATTGCATGTCTTCCTCTGCCGTAGGCTCCAAAACTAAATTATGATGACCTCCTGCATTGCCTGTTGTCTCTAGGCCTAATCGCCTAGCTGAATAACTGGATAATAAATAACCTTTAAGTAATTCAGGACATATCTTTTTGTCTTTTGAATTAAGTAAAAAAGATGAATTACGATACAAGCTTGAACCGCTGATTGCGCTCATAAGATGACTTATTAAACTGCTTGAGACCCTTGGTGAAAATATCACAGGCGCCTTAGTGGTTTTAATCTTTCTTGAACCTAGATGATCAAGCGCTTGTTTTGCTGCAAGAATGCCAATCTCTTTATGACCTTGAAGATCATCATAATGTCTAGCACTCGTGTAGTCATAATCCATCTCCATTGCACCATTATCTGCTGCAATCGCAGTGCAACTTATAGAATGACCTGTGGATTTAGACATGCCTAAAAAGCCGTGAGAGTTGGCGTATAACGATTGATTCATATAACTACCTATTGTTGCACCTTCTGAGTTCACAACCTTTTCATCGAAGTCTAATGCGGAAGCCTCGCATTCAATCGCCATACTCTTGGCTTTTTTGATTTCTAAGTTCCATGGATTGTATAAATCGAGATCCAACTCCTTAGTAGCCATTCGTTCTCTATCAGCTAAACCATTGCATTCGTCGCCTGCTGTTAAACTAGATAAACTAAATGCTTTATCAATCGTTGATTTAATAGCTGTTTCTGATAAATCATTAGAGCTTGCAGCTCCAACCGACTTATTAAGATAGACAGTGATACCAAAGCTTTGATCCTTGTAATCTTGAACTGTCTCTACGGCACCGTCTCTGGCTGTTACTGAAAACCCTTCACCGTCAGCAAAGCTTACACTCGCTTCGTGTGTGCCTATTGACTTGGCATACTTTAATGCCATATCTGCTTTGTCTTGATGATGATTCAATTGTTTAATTCTCTAATAATTTTTTATAACTTTATTCTAACTTACTTAGACACGGTAAATAAGACATTGTAAAATTACAGAATGAGTATTCAAGTAGCAATTGTCATGGGATCAGCATCCGATTGGGATGTGATGTCGCATTGCGCTAAAACACTTAAAGATTTTGGGATCGAGCATGAGGCCAAAGTTCTTTCTGCCCACAGAACACCCAAAGAATTAGAAGCATTTATTAGTCAATCAGAAAAAGACGGTGTTCAAGTTTTTATAGCAGGGGCTGGTCTAGCAGCTGCACTGCCAGGGGTTGTTGCAGCTCAAACAACTATTCCTGTAGTAGGCGTGCCTTTAATTGCTGGTTCTCTTGACGGTATGGATGCACTGATGGCGATTGTTCAAATGCCTCCCGGAATTCCTGTCGGCACAGTAGCAATAGGAAAACCTGGGGCGATTAATGCCGCGCTTTATGCTATCGCTATCCTAGCTCTAAATGATAATTCAATTGCGGAGCAACTTAGTGAATATCGAAAGACACAAGCAGACAAGGTGCTTTCTGCAAAACTTGACTAAGCCGTGCCACCCACGGTTAGATTCTCAATTTTCATAGTAGGCTGACCAACATTTACAGGCACAGTCTGTCCATCTTTACCGCAGTTACCAATCCCTGGGTCAAGAGCTAGGTCATCTGCGAGCATACTTACTTGGTTAAGAGCGGAAGGACCATCACCAATGAGCATAGCACCTTTGATTGGACGGTCTATTTTCCCATTTTTGATCAGATAAGCCTCGTTGGCTGAAAAAACAAATTTTCCTGAAGTAATATCAACTTGACCACCACCAAAATTCTTTGCATAGATACCGTCATCAACTGATTCTATGATTTCTTCATGCTTATGACTCCCGCCTAACATGAAAGTATTGGTCATACGCGGGATAGTTTGAGATGAATAAGACTCCCTTCTTCCATTGCCTGTTGATTTTGTGTTCATGAGTCTCGCATTTAATTGGTCTTGCATGTAATTACATAGTTTGCCATCTTCAATGAGTACAGTCCTCTCAGTAGGTTCCCCCTCATCATCAACATTCAGTGAACCCCTTGCATCCTTTATAGTGCCGTCATCAATTATGGTACAAATAGAAGAGGCAACTTTTTCTCCCATAAGCCCTGAGAATGCAGATGTTTTCTTGCGGTTAAAATCTCCTTCGAGTCCATGTCCTATTGCTTCATGGACAAGCACACCTGGCCAACCTGAGCCAAGAACAACAGTCATTTCACCAGCTGGTGCCTCTATTGCCTCTAAGTTAATTAAAGCCTGATCAACTGCCTCTGCGACATAATTGTGAATTTTTGATTGATTTAAAAAAGTGTAGTCAACTCTGCCTCCGCCTCCGCTAGTGCCTCTTTCTCTTCTCTCTCCCTCCTCTACAATAACACTAAGACTAAGTCTCACCATTGGCCTAATATCAGCGACTATTCGACCTAGATCATTGATAATTAGGATATTTTGAAAGTTTCCTGCTAATGACGCTATAACTTCTTTTACTCGATGATCTTTAGATCTAGCCAGAGTGTCGATATCTTGTAACAACTCAATTTTAGCTTTGTCTTCTAATGAAGAAATAGGGTTTACACTAGAATAGTAATTCTCGGGACTTGATGGTTCATCTATCTTAGAGGTTACTGTTTTCCCTGACTTTGCAATTGATGAGGAAGCTCT